>ENA-OQER01001059-OQER01001059.1-human-gut-metagenome-genome-assembly--contig:-NODE-1059-length-14087-cov-2.231089_pt1 | contig 14087 bp, 19 predicted proteins | sample MGYA00242797_ERZ504639 | MGnify/ENA primary metagenome ERZ504639 (study PRJEB26092, sample SAMD00036306) | human gut metagenome | host: Homo sapiens | study: EMG produced TPA metagenomics assembly of...
CCATACCAAAAGGAATGGCACCGTTTTACCTCGACGGTCCGGAATCAATTGCTACGAAAAATGTATAAAATCAACTTTGGGAAAATCACCTATTCTACCTCCAGACAAACTTTGTCGTACATTCAACTGCAGTTCACACGCGCCATTCACAAAACGCCCCTCAGGCTTCTGTGTAACTTTTCTACTGTTTTTGCTCATTTACACGCTTCAGCTGCTATAAGTTAAGTTGTACCAAGATTTTCGTCCTCTGTAAATAGGATTCAGAAATTCTTAAAATTTATTCAAAATCAACAAGAATATCGTTCTGTTTGGTTATGATACGGATATATTCGTTCTGCTATTCTTTTTCCGTTTGATCCGGCGCTTCAAAAGTCCACGCCAACTCGGTGGATACAAAAGGATCAGTACCGGGAATATTTCCAAACGTCCTGCCAGCATATCAAAAATGTACACACATTTACTGAAAGTTGACGCAACACCGAAATTGCAGGCCGGTCCGTATTTTGCAAGACCCGGTCCGATATTGTTAAAAGTGCCAAGCACGGAAGAAAATCCACTGACCAGATCGGTTCCATCTATGCACACCAGAAACGTAGACAATATAACAAGAAGCATATATGCCGTAAAATATACGTTGATACCACGGATTGCCTCTTCATCTACCGTCTTTCCATCCATCTTGATCTTTTTATACTCTTCGGAAACAGATAGGAATTTAATTCCCGCAGAGCTGATTTCACGGATAACAGGAATCGGCTGACTTTCATACCACCGCCGGTACTTCCGGCACAGGCACCGATCATCATAGAAACAGCATGACATATCTTGACAAAGAAGGCCACTGGTCAAAATCCACGGTCATGAAACCGGTAGTTGTAATGATCGAGCCAACCTGGAACGATGTGTTTCTGAGATTTTCCATCACATTACCGGCCCAGCCATATGTATTTTGTCATAATGATCAGGATTGCTGCCACAATAACGCCGAAATATGCCCAGACTTCTTCCATGTGAAAAAACTGTTTCCATTTTCGCAGTAACAAAAAATAAAAGGCATTAAAATTAACACCAAACAAAATCATAAAGATTGTTACAATCCACTGAATGTAGGGGGAACAACTTGCCAGACTGTCGTTTCGAATGCCAAAACCTCCGGTTCCTGCCGTAGAAAATGCAAGTCGTCAATGATTCAAATACCGACATTTTCCCACACACCAGTAACACAAAAAGAATCACTGTCATTCCAAGGTAGATCACATATAAAATTCTTGCTGTATGTTTTATCTTTGGAACCAGCTTACCTACTGATGGTCCCGGACTTCTGCCCTCATAAGATTAATATTCGAACCACCACTCAAAGGAACTATGGCTATGATAAACACCAGTACACCCATACCACCTATCCAGTGTGAAAAGCATCTCCATGTCGTACTGCAGCGTGATACTGCTTCCACATCACTTAGTATACTGGCTCCGGTTGTTGTAAAACCTGATACCATCTCAAACAAAGCATTTATAAATGATGGTATCTCACCTGTTATCATAAAAGGAATAGCTCCAATAACACCCATAAGAATCCAGCTTAAGGACGTGGCAACACAGCCTTCTTTAAGATAGATAACATAATCCTTTGGCTTCCTCATAGTCATAAGCTGTCCTAACAGAATACTTATTATGGCAACTGTAAAATATGCCCATCCTTCTGTTTCACGATATATAAGTGCTATGAAGCATGGCAGCGACATGAGTACACCTTCTGTTTTTAATATATAACCTAAAACATATATTACTATTGACCTGTTCATAACGTGCCTCACCTGACTATATCACTAATATCAGTAAATCCTGTATTCTTAGTTACAATCATAACTGTATCACCATCTTCTATCTCATCATTACCTGTTGGAATAATAATATGTCCATCATGATTGATAAATGATATAAGAACATCTTTTTTAAGCTTAAGATCCTTTATAGGTATACCTGATACTTTGGAATTTTCCTCAACTATGAACTCTATCGCTTCAACTCTTGAATCAAACATATGATAAAGTGTCTCTATGTTACTTCCCATAGAATTCTTCTTTGCGCGCACATATGCTATGATAGCTTCAGAAGTTATATACTTAGGATATACAATACTTCCAAGATCCAGATTATTAATAACCTGCTTATAATTAACCCTGTTAATCTTGGTAACTACCTTAGCATTAGATACCTGCTTTGCATGAAGTGTAAGCATTATATTCTCTTCATCAATACCTGTGAGCGGAATAAATGACTGTATTGTTTCAATACCTTCTTCCTTTAATATATCAGGATCTGTGCCATCACCATTTATAACTATGGCTTTAGGAAGCTTAATGCTTAATCTTTCACAGTTTTCCCTGTCTCTTTCTATTATCTTGACAGTGATTCCCATATTAATAAGCTCTTTAGCAAGATAGTACGCTGCCTTGCTGCCTCCTATTATCATGGTATCCTTAACCTGGTTTGTTGCAAATCCTATAGTTTTAAGGAAATCTCTTGCTATATGTCTTTCTGATACAAACGATATAACATCACCGGCTTTTATTATAAAATCACCGTTAGGATATATACCTCTCCGCCTCGCTCGATAGCACATATAAGTATATCATTAGTTATGTTCTTACCAAGATATGCTATGCTAAGCTCATTAAGAATATTATCTGGTGGAACCTTAAACTTAACAAGCTCTGCCTGACCATGCGCAAAAGAGTTTACCTCAAGTGCTGTTGGAAGATAAAGTATACGTGCTACCTCTTTAGCAGCCTCAAGCTCCGGATTAATAATAAGCGCAAGACCAAGTTTCTCTCTAAGATAACCTGTTTCTTCACTGTAATCAGGTGTTCTGACTCTTGCTATGGCTGCACATTTACCTACTCTTTTAGCCACTGTACAGCATAACAGATTTAATTCATCTGAATCTGTAACAGCTATTATAAGATCAGATTCTTCTATACCTGCTTCCATCTGCGTAGAATAACTTGCACCATTTCCTACTATTCCCATAACATCAAACATATTAGTAATATCCTGGATGCGTTCGGGTTTCTTATCAATAACGGTTATATCATGGCCTTCCTTACTAAGCTGTTCAACTAAAGTTGCACCAACTTTTCCACATCCAACTATTATAATATTAAGACCATTTTCCTTTTTACTTAATTTAAACATACCAATCCTCACCCCTGCGCACATATCTTTACGCATAATAAGCCTGTTTGAAAGCACATATCATGTATATTATGATACTCTTATAATGCTTTCTTTATAGCCTCAAAAAGATCATCATATTCCTCAAAGGCCTCAAGCTGTGGATAATCCTTTTTTATCTGTTCTGTACTTCTGAAAAGGAAACCAGCCTTACTTGCCTGTATCATACCAAGATCATTATGGCTGTCACCACTTGCTATTGTTTCAAAACCAACTGACTGAAGAGCCTTTACTGTTGAAAGCTTAGATTGTTCACAACGCATCTTAAAGCCTGTTATAGTTCCGTCATCTGCAACCTCAAGAGTATTACAGAATATTGTAGGCCATCCAAGCTTCTTCATAAGTGGTGCTGCAAACTGCGTAAATGTATCACTTATAATAATAACCTGTGTTGTCTCGCGTAACTTATCAAGGAACTCCTTAGCACCTGGAAGTGGATCTATCTTTGCAATAGTTTCCTGAATCTCTTTAAGACCAAGTCCGTGTTCTTTTAATATGCCAAGTCTCCAGTTCATAAGCTTATCATAATCCGGCTCATCTCTGGTAGTTCTTTTAAGTTCTGGAATACCGCTCTCCTTTGCAAATGCTATCCATATCTCTGGAACCAGTACTCCTTCAAGATCTAAACATACAATATTCATGCTCATTTTATTATTCCTCCTCATCAGATATATAACTCGTTTTATCATGTCATTACCTTAACACATTAATCAATAGATTATAGCATACTTTGTGTAATCTTACAAAGATATTGTTTTTCCTTATTTCTCACGTTCTTATTTTTCATGTGCCGCTACTAATTCCAGGTTATCTGGTATTTTAATATGCTGTGGGCAGTTCTTTTCACATCTGTGGCATTTTATACAATCAGATGCGCGTCCTCTTCCCATAACAAGCCTTCCATGATACATATTTGAAAAATTGTTATTAATACAATAGTTGTTATAAAGCCCAAACAAACCCGAATATTAATATTCTTAGGACATACCTCCATACAATAGCCACATGATGTACATGGAATAACAGTTTTACTGTTAATTATATCTACTATTTTGCTTAAAAGCTCCTTTTCACCTTCATTAAGTGGGGCTGGATTATCCATAATACGTATATTATCTTTAACCTGCTCTAAACTGCTCATACCACTTAGCACCATGAATACACCTGGAAGACTGGCTGCAAATCTTAATGCATAAGACACTGGTAAAACACCAGGAGCATACTCCAAAAGCAGGCTGGCAGCCTCCTTAGGAAGGCTGGCAAGTGTTCCACCTTTAACAGGTTCCATAACAACTATCGCTTGTTATACTTCCTTGCTGTCTCATAACATGCCCGTGACTGGATGATTTTATTGTCCCAATCAAGATAATTAATCTGCAGCTGTACAAAATCAACCTCAGGATGTTCAGTAAGTATCTGGTCAAGCATTTCTGCATCATCATGAAATGAAAATCCAAACTTCTTAATCTTACCTTCTTCCTTCATTCTTCTTGCAAAATCAAAGCCACCCCATTTGTCAGTGTTAAAATATCTGTCTCTTCCCATATTATGCATAAGATAATAGTCAAAATATCCAACACCTGTCTTTTCAAGCTGCTTATTAAAATACATCGGATATTCATCTCCTGATTTGACAAGCACAGTTGGCATCTTATCAGCAAAAATATAGCTGTCTCTGTCATACCTGTCTACAAGTGCTTCCTTTAATGCATTCTCTGATAGCTGCTCATGATATGGAAATGCTGTATCAAAGTATGTAAACCCTGCTGCCATAAACTCATCTACCATTTTCTTTAACTCTTCCATATCTATAGAACTTTTATCCTGTGAATCTATAAGCGGAAGTCTCATAGCTCCAAATCCGAATTTTTTCATAATATATATACACCTCTTTATGCCTGATATTAATCCATTCTTTTTTCGCCCCAGAAAAACAATGCAACTGTTCCTGGTCCTGTATGGCTTCCGATAGTTGTTCCTATATTATTAATAAGAACCTTACCATTAAGCTTAGGAAACTTTTCTTCAACCAGCTTTGCTACTGCCTGTGCATCCTCTATACATGCTGACATGGATATATAACATTTATCTGAATAATCAGTTCCGTTATCTGCATTAAGTACCATCTTGTTCACCGTTTCTGCTATAACCTTCTTCTTTGTACGAATCTTTTCTCTTGGTATAAGCTTTCCCTGATAATCAACATTAAGAAGCGGACATATATTAAGAAGATTTCCAACAAAGCCAGATACCTTAGATACTCTTCCGCCCTTTATAAAAAATGTAAGATCAGTTGTAAAGAACCAATGGTTAACTCTTAACTTATTATCTTCTATCCAGTTCTTTAACTCATCTATTCCCATTCCTGCATCTTTTAAATCTGCCACCTTATCCATAAGAAGTCCATATCCAGAGGATGCTGCAAGAGAATCTATAATATATATTTTTCTGTCAGGATACTTTTCTTTAAGATTATCTGCTGCTATAAGTGCTGAATTAATAGTTCCTGATATTCCTGATGAAAGAGTTACATGAAGCAGATCCTTACCCTGTTTTAAAAACCCTTCAAAATACTTTTCATATTCATCTGCATTTATCTGTGAAGTCTTAGTATCAGCACCTTCTGACATAGCCTTGTAAAAATCATCAAGATTCATAGTTTTTCCCAAATCATCAGGATACGAAACTCCATCAAGTTCATAGTGAAAGCATATATAATGAATATCTCTCTCTAGAAAATGCTTCTCTGATAAATCAGCTGTTGAACAACATGAAATTATATAATCACCCATATCTGCATAAACCTCCAAATAAATATTATTAGCTTGTTTAAATCCGGATTTCAAAACCAAAAGCCTTATTATGCAGGCGCAAACAACTTTGACCTTTTAATCCTTACATCATAATATAATATTTTATTTTATATGTCTATTCCATATGCCATATTAGTAAAAGCAACATGCCGTTTACAACATTACAAGCATACTTTTTTATCTTGACGATGTACACAGGAATAATATAATGATACCAGGGTCAAAAGGTCTAAACCCACATGAGCTTGCTCATAGGTGGGTGAAAGACCTTGGGACCCGCCCCGATATGAGCATAAAAGTGGGATGATAATCCCACGATATGCGAATATTGGGGAGAATTGTGGGAGTGCGTAGCACGGAACAATTCGTAGGTATCAAAGTCGGGGGCTTTTGACCCCGACATCATATAGTGATACCATAATCTAAAAATATTTTACATCTTATAACAAACAGGAGATAATTTCCATGCTTACATACTTATTCAACAACCGCAATGGCCGCAGTTTATATGAATATTTATACACATGCATAAAAGAAGATATTTTATCAGGAAAGCTTTCACCTGATGCCAAACTTCCATCTAAAAGAGACTTTGCAAAAAACCATGGTATAAGTGTAGTAACTGTTGAGAATGCATATGGTCAGCTGCTTGCGGAAGGATATATATATTCCCTGCCTAAAAAAGGCTTTTACGTGTCGGATATTAAAAATGATATTAACAACAACATTTACCTGTCAGCACCAAAAAGCAGCTATATTTATAATAAAAAGACTATAACAGATACACGCAATAATAATCCATATGATAAAGCATATACATATAATACAGCTATAGAAAACAGGCATGATGCTGACTGTATAAATCTTGTTTCAAGCCACACACCTCATGATAACTTTCCCTTTTCAATATGGGCAAAGCTTATGCGCCATGTTCTTACATATGAAGGAGAAAGTACATTAAATGTACCTCCTACCGGAGGTGTTATGCAGTTAAGACAGGCTATTGCTAAGCATCTGTATGAATTCCGTGGGATAACTGTTAATCCCGAACAGATTATTATCGGTGCCGGCACGAATATCTATATGGAACTTATTGTGCAGCTTCTTGGAAGAAATATATCATATGGACTTGAAAATCCAAGTTCAAAAAAGATAATCAATATATACAAGTCCTTAGGTGTAAAGGTTAACTATCTTGACATGGATGAAGAAGGGGTAATACCTGACTGCCAGGGTCTTAACGATTCCCAGATTATCCAGATATCACCTTCACATCACTTTCCTACAGGAATCGTAACATCATAAGCCGCCGTTATGGACTTTTACAATGGGCTAATCAGTCGCCTGACAGATATATAATAGAAGATGACTATGACAGTGAGTTCAGGTTACAGGGAAAACCTATTCCCTCTCTTTTTTCTATAGATGCAACTGACAAGGTTATATACTTTAATACATTTACTAAAAGCCTAGCAGCCACAATAAGAATAAGCTACATGGTACTGCCTCTGCCTCTGCTTGAGCGCTTTAAAAGTACTCTGGGATTCTATGCTTGTACAGTCTCTAACTTTGAACAGTATACGCTTGCGCATTTTATTAAAGAAGGGTATCTTGATAAACATATAAACCGTATGAGGAATCACTACAGGGATATCCGTGATGAACTAATATCCAGGCTTATGGATAGCTTAATAAAAGATAGAATTCATATATATGAAGAAGATTCAGGACTACATTTCTTACTAAAATATGATACTGAGTATACCGATGAAGAGTTAAAGAAACGTGCTTATAATAACGGACTTATGATATCTTTTCTTTCTGATTATATAACTAATAATTCTTATAACATAGCTGATTACGAACATATAGCTATTGTTAATTATTCTGGAATAACAGATAGTGATATTGCAAGAACTGCCCAACTGCTTATTGATGTATGTATCTAAAAAAGTTGTCACAACAAGAATATATACAATATATAGATTACTGAAATTATCATAAAACTATACATTGTAAATCATCTTTGTTGTGACAACTCAATTAAAATCAGCCTGCATCCTTACTCTCTTCACTGCATTCCCCATAGAACCTATACTGTCCCCGTCCACTTCTTTTAGCTTCATATAAAGCTTTATCTGCATTCCTGTACATATCATAATAATGTGGATTACCATCGCTTAGAAGACTTATTCCCATACTTATACTGATCTGATATCCCTCATATATGCATGAAACATTGTTAAATATTCTGTTAACAATATCTTTTATATTATCCTCCTGCTTATAGTTAACATATACAACAAATTCATCTCCACCATATCTTATAGCTATGTCAGAATCTTCCCTGACACTTTCCTTTAGTCGTGCTGCAACACACTGTAGGACACAATCCCCGAAATAATGTCCATATGTATCGTTGACAAGCTTGAATTTATCTATATCAAATATAATAAATGCCGAATCAGAATATATCCCATCATCTATTTTATTCTTAATAAGAAGCTCTCCTGTTACATGGTTATATAAACCTGTAAGTAAATCAAGCGATGCCTGTTTAGCAAGCGATTCTCTCAAAAACTCCTGATGATATCTCTCACTTACATTCCTTAGACTGACTATGCCTATGATATCATCTGTAATATTGTCCTTAGCAAGATATACTGTCTTACTTACCCACATCTCCTCATTCTGAGTATCAAGTGTTCTATAATCCTGGGTTAGCAATGTTTTTCCTTTATTATACTCTTCTATCATCTTTGCAGATGTCTCAAGCAGCGTATAGTTGTTTATCGTATCATCTGACACTCTTTTATGCCATCTTCTGCAATATTCATCATACGAACAAGGAGTATTGATACCAACTGCATTCAACACCTTAAGTTCACTATTTTTTCTTTTTTTGGATGATATCATTTTCTATAATATCTTTAGAAAAAATTAACCTGATATAATACTATAGCCTCAGACATAAGTGCATCCTTATACTGTTCCGCTGTCTGAAGAAGCTTCTTTAACTCAAGATTCTTCTTTTCTATAATATCATAATACTTATACCTGTGTGAAACATCCCTGTATGTTACTGTTATCTGTCCTTTACATACAGAATAATCTATATCATGCATGAGTGTTATAAGTATCCATCTGTATTCTCCATTAACCATAAGTCTTATATCCGTACACTGCTTAACCTCATGACTGCTGTCAAACTGCTTAAGTGCATCATATGATATAAGCTTTAAAAGACTGATCCTATCATCACAATGGCATATATCAATAGTGCCATTGAGCCATGTCTCAAACTGATAGTCTTACTTTTATCTACTACTCTTTCCCCATCACTAAGACATAATACAACTCCTTCAGATATATTAATCTGAAATATACCCACATATTGTGTCAACAAATTCCTAAGAATTCTGTCCTCTAACTCCATACATTTATTCATACCGCACCACATCCCCGCAATATACATAATATATTGTAAAATTCCGTAAAATATCTTTTATTAATATACCATATTATAATAAAAGTCACTTTAAATAATATTATTATACACTTTTTAATCATATATCCGTAATCATATATCACATTTTCAACCGCTTTTTGAAAAAAGGTCAATTTTAAAAAAAGTCAATTAAAAAGAGTTTACATCACAAAATTTTATGAATTCAAAGAAAAAGAGGAATAAGTATATATAATACTCATCCCTCTCATAAATCCCTATATTAAGCGGTTATAAAGTTATTAAAAGCTGCTCATAATCACAACTGATTAGCCAAAGTATCTCTTTAAAAGACCTTCAAAAGCTTTTCCGTGTCTAGCCTCATCTCTAGCCATCTCATGTACTGTATCATGGATTGCATCAAGGTTAGCAGCCTTAGCTCTCTTTGCAAGGTCTGTCTTACCTGCTGTTGCACCATGTTCAGCTTCTACTCTCATCTCAAGATTCTTCTTTGTGCTGTCTGTTACGACTTCACCAAGAAGTTCTGCAAACTTAGCTGCATGTTCAGCTTCTTCCAAGCTGCCTTTTCATAGTAAAGACCTACTTCTGGATAACCCTCTCTATGAGCAACTCTGGCCATAGCAAGATACATACCTACTTCTGAACATTCACCATTAAAGTTAGCTCTTAAATCTTCAAGAATATCTTCGCTTACTCCTTTTGCTACTCCTACGACATGCTCTGCTGCCCATACCTTGCCATCGCCCTGAGCTAAAAACTTATCAGCTGGTGCCTTACATACTGGACAGACGAAATCTGCTGGAAGTGAATCTCCTTCATAAACATAACCACATACTGTACATACATACTTCATATTCGTAATCTCCTTTTCTTGTTTAATATTTATAAAATAGTAATTATTACTGTTTTGTGAATTTAATATAACATCTTTTTTTCACCTTGTCAAGCAAAATAGTAATTATTACTATTATTATTTTTTCTTTGTTACACATTTAGGACATTTACCATAAAAGAATGTAACATTTCCTTCAATCTCTCCACCAAACCCCTTTGCTGCTGCTATATTGAAAGCTTTTTCAACTTCTTTTGAATCGAAATCAAGATCAAGTACGCTTCCACATTCCATGCATTGAAAATGATAGTGAGGTTCTACATTGCCATCAAAATGTACTGAACCATCCTCACATGGCACCTTAATAGCCATTCCATTATCCACAAGGAAAGAAAGATTCCTATATACAGTTCCAAGACTTATATTAGGAAAATCCTTACTGACAAACTCATATACTACTTCTGCAGTTGGATGATCCTTTCTTGACATAAGAAACTCTTTAATAGCTTCTCTCTGCCTGCTTCTTTTTACTACCGCCATATAATCAATCTCCTCTTAACATAAATCAATAAATTAACAAAGTAATAACAGTTACTATTATTAATATATCATTTTTCATAAAATGTCAAGTCATACAATATCTCATATTTTGTCAATATACATTTAAACTTTCATCATTCCTGACATTATGCAGCTTCCTGCTGCACCATATTTTTTTCACTTCTTTTCTCCTGCCGTCATCTATGTTTATTCCACCTATAGCATACACAGGAATATCTACCGAATCACACACATTCTTTAGAAAATCCAGACCTCTTGGAGCTAACCCTTTTTTACAATCTGTCGCATATACATGTCCGGCTGTTATATAAGATGCCCCCATATTCCTTGCTTCAACTGCCTCTTCAACTGAATGTATGGAACAACCAGTCTTTATATTGTTTGTCTTATTAACATTATCTATAAATTCTTTCCTATATTCCCTCATATTATGAAGTGACATATGAACTGTATTTATTCCCAGTTCTCTTGCTACATTAATATATGTGTGAATAATCAACCGTACATCATAACTTGTAGTTATATTATACACCTCTTCTGCCAGTTTTGCATACTCTGTTTCTGATAAATCTTTTTCTCTTAAAATTATCGCTTCTGGCCTTAGCTGACACACTCTTTTTATCTGTTCCAAAAAAGGTCTCTGGCTTAATTTTCTGTTTGTAACGGCAATAACATCGTTTAACATATACATTACCTCAATACTCTATATATTTTTACCTGTCAGTTCTGATATATTCTGACTTTCATAATGTAAAGATACCAGCTGGTACATTGTTGGAGTGCATATAACAGAACAATCCATAGATGTTGTAAAGACAAAAAGTCCTATCGCCCACTCACGATAAGACTTTTTATTCTATCCTACATATATATAATCACTCATGACTGGCTGAAGTCCTATTTTCACAAGATCATTATATACCTCTTTGACATTTCTTCCATCTGATATTTCAAACTGTTCATCGCCCTTATCGCTATCTTCAATATCATCAGAATGGCTTCCGATACCAGTACTTACACCTGCAGATATCTTTGTTGCAGCTATATTCATAAGATTATCCCTTACTCTTGCACATTCCCTTGTTGATACTGTTATGCTTGCAAATGGCATAAATAATCTATACGCTGTAACAACCTGTAAAAGCTGTGCTTCATGAACATCCTTTGGATTAATCCTGTCATTATTGATAATAGGTCTTAGTCTTGGACATGAAAATGCTATCTCTGCATGAGGATATTTTCTCTGTAAAAGATATGCATGCATACCTGTTGCAAATGCATCTTTTCTGAAATCATCAAGACCTAACAATGCTGCAAAACCTACTCCTCTCATGCCACCCTTAAGTGCTCTTTCCTGTGCATTAAGTCTGTATGGATATATTCTCTTATGTCCTGAAAGATGCAGTGTTTCATATTTATCTGAGTTATACGTTTCCTGGAATACTGTAACATAATCTGCACCACATTTGTGAAGATATGCATACTCATCTGAATTCATAGGATATACTTCAAGACCTATTACTTTAAAATACTTCTTGCAATCTTACATGCTTCACCTATATATCTACACTTGACATTTTCTTACTTCACCAGTAAGTATAAGTATCTCCTGTAGTCCTGTCTTAGCTATAGCCTGCATCTCTTCTTCTATTTCTTCATAGTTAAGCTTTGCTCTTTTTATCTTATTATGACAGTTAAAGCCACAGTATATACAATAATTTTCACAGTAGTTGGCTATGTATATTGGCGTGAAAAAGCATATTGAATTACCAAAATGTTTTTCCTTCTCTATCTTAGCTGCCTGTGCCATCTGTTCTAAGTATGGAAGTGCTGCTGGTGATAAAAGTGCTGCAAAATCTTCAGGTGTACGATTAACTGCATTTATAGCATTTTCAACATCCTTAGCTGTATATTTGTCATAGTCATAGTTGTTCATAGCCGCTATAACCTGCTTATCAATATCAGAGTCAAGCACCTCCATGTCTGGCATATATTCCATGTGATTAGTTCTGTTTTTCTTCTGGTCTTCTCTTATTTCATCACTTAATATACTTTCATTTATATGTAAATCTTTTTTTTTCTTCATTATTTATTTGATTGTTACTCATTTTAATCTCCATTCCTGCATCTTTAATTCATATAACGAATTGATATAACGTATATAAAAGCTTAAATTATGTCATATACTATATATTTTATACAAAGCTTCGTACATATTTTTATTCATGAAGATAACCTGTAAGTGGAGAAGAAGCACTTGCTCCGTTTTTCTTTACTCTTCCAAGTCCTGCAAGATATGCTTCCCTTCCTGCGTTTATAGCATTTTTTAAATGCTGCTGCCATACGAGGTATATCGCCTGCAGTTGCAATAGCTGTATTCGCCATAACTGCTGCTGCACCCATCTCCATAACCTCACATGCCTGGGAAGGACGTCCAATACCCGCATCAACTATAATAGGAAGATCTATTTCATCTATAAGAATCTGGATAAAGTCCTTTGTACATACTCCCCTGTTAGAACCAATAGGAGCTGCAAGCGGCATAATACATGCTGCACCGGCATTTGCCATATCTCTTGCTGCATTAAGGTCTGGGTACATGTAAGGCATAACAACAAAACCTTCATTTGCAAGTATTTCTGTTGCTTTTGCTGTTTCATAATTATCTGGAAGAAGATACTTAGTATCTCTTATTACTTCTATCTTAACCATATCACTATGGCAAAGTTCTCTTGAAAGTCTAGCTATTCTTACTGCCTCTTCTGCATTTCTTGCACCTGATGTATTAGGAAGAAGATGTACATTTTCTGGAATGTAATCCAGAATGTTAGCAAGTCCGCCATCATTAGCTCTTCTTAGTGCAAGCGTAACTATCTGTGCCTCTGCCTGTTTAACGGCAGCCTCTATAAGTTCAAGTGAATATTTACCCGAACCAAGTATAAAACGTGATGTGAATTCATATTTTCCTAACTTAAATGTATCCTTTAACTGCTCTTTATTGTCTGTACCTGTTATATTTGCTGTATTATTACTCATTGTATTATCCTCTTTTATTTTTTATTATTATGATATGCTGCTAAACCATCAGCCCCCCACCCCATAAAGCTTAATACTTCTAACACATCATTATCTTTTAATATAATCTCCTGATATCTTTCTTTTGGGATTATCTCTTCAT
>ENA-OQER01001060-OQER01001060.1-human-gut-metagenome-genome-assembly--contig:-NODE-1060-length-14077-cov-1.661434_pt1 | contig 14077 bp, 19 predicted proteins | sample MGYA00242797_ERZ504639 | MGnify/ENA primary metagenome ERZ504639 (study PRJEB26092, sample SAMD00036306) | human gut metagenome | host: Homo sapiens | study: EMG produced TPA metagenomics assembly of...
AGCAGATGTTTATTATTTTATGAAAAAATAGCGATTGAATCCATCTCGAGCAATCCTGAACATATTGGGGTAATTCACAGCATACCTCCTTCTGTGGCAGGAATCCGCACCTGCCATAAGATAAAAGAACCGGTTTCCTAACTCCGCAATAGGAAACGGTTCTTATTATCTCAGTCGGAGATTAAACTCCGACTAAGATAAACGCTCCGCGGGGATGCACAGCGATTCTGTCAGGTAAATGTCAGCAAAGCTGACAGAATCGTGTGCCAATTCTCACATTCGTTCGACTTGAATTTACTTTAATTCAATTTCTGCCAGTTCTTTTGGAGGGAGCTGTTTGCTGGAAACGGATTTAAACCATTTCACTTTTGCAGCAGCTTTGTTCAGAGGAAGGTTGGTTCCGGCACCGGCAATACAGCCGCCAGGACATCCCATTCCTTCAATCAGACATCCGTTTATTTTTCCGGCTTTGGCAAGAGCCAGTGTCTTTTTACATTCTGCAAGTCCTTCAGCATGGATAATTTTTGGTGTGACATCCGGGTAATAAGCCTTCAGACATTCCTCGATCGCACCGGCAACACCGCCTGCTACGGCATAACCACGTCCGGCAGCAGTGGCATCGTGCATGGAATGGGCATTTTCTTTCTCACCCATATCAATTCCCTTTGCATCGAACATACCGACCAGTTCCTCAAAAGTGATAACAAAATCGACATCACTTCGCACCGAACGACGGCTGGCTTCCAGTTTTTTCGCAGCACACGGACCGATAAATACAACTTTGGCATTCGGATGTTCCTGTTTGATACTTCTCGCAGTCGCAACCATCGGTGTCAGCTCCTGAGAAATATTGTCGATCATAGTCGGAAAATATTTTTTCGCAAGCATGGACCAGGAAGGGCAGCAGGAAGTCAGAAGAAACGGAAGTTCTCCGGTTGCTACTTTTTCGGCATAATGTCTGGCTTCTGAGACGGCTCCAATATCGGCACCGAGAGCTACCTCATAAACTTCGGAAAATCCCAGAGTTTCTAGGGCTGCGTGGACATCTTTTGGCTCCATGCTGCCAAACTGACCAACAAACGCAGGAGCAATTTCTGCGATGATTTCATTGCCTTCTTTTAAGGAACGTGCAAGCTGATAAATCTGAGACTTGTCACTGATCGCTCCAAAAGGACAGCTGACCATACACATACCGCAGGATACACATTTTTCGTTGTCAATCTTTGCCCGGCCGAATTCATCACTTCCGATTGCTTTTACGCCGCAGGCACGGGAACATGGACGTTCCTTTTTGGAAATGGCATCATACGGGCAGACCGATTTACATTTTCCGCAGTGCACACATTTTTCCTGATCAATATAAGAATGTCCGTTTACCATGGAAATGGCATGTTTCGGGCAGACTTCCGCACACGGGTGGGCAAGGCAGCCTTTGCACATATCGCTTACTTCATATTTATTATCCTCGCAGGAAGCACAGGCGGAAGGGACAACCTGCATCAGAGGCGGCTCATAATATTTTTCGGAAATATTGCTGGCCTCGATGCCATCAGTCAGGTGGACCGGTTTGTTTGTTGGACGCAGACACATTCCCATGGCAAGGCGGACACGTTCCGTGGCAATCGCACGGGCACGGTAAATACTGTCACGGTACTGCGGACCATCTTCCGTTACGATTTTATAGGGAATTGCTTCAATATCGTGGATCAGTGATTCGTCATCGGATTCAAAGCCGATTCTGGAAACCTCAGCAAAAATCTGACGGCGGATTTTTCTTACTTGTGTTTCAATACCTCTCATGTCTTGAAAACTCCTTTATGTCAATTACGGATTTATGGTGGCATGCATACTTCCTTCTCAAAGCACTATAACATATTGATAAAATATTATCAAGGCAAGTCCATGCTCAAAAAACGGAACATCCATATTGTATGTGAAAAATTTAACACAAATATCGCAGTTATCTGACATAACTATGGAAAAGTATTTTGTTTGTTAATTTTAATTAATGGAAAAGGCATTGTATATAATAAATAAATAAGATATAATTAACACACAAAATTTGTCAATAAATACAAGAGAGTAGGAGGTATGATTTATGCTGGATCAGTCATATTACCAGAAGCGGACGAAATCATTGCTTTTTATGGTAAGAAACCATCATCTGATTCCTGTGATGCAGGATATCCAGGGGGTATATCGTTATCTGCCGGGAGAATTGCTGACGTACATTGCAAAAGAGATTGGAGTAAAAGAGGCAAAGGCTTACAGTGTTGCGACTTTTTACGAGAATTTCTCTTTTGAACAGAAGGGAAAATATGTGATCAAGGTCTGCGACGGAACAGCCTGTCATGTAAGAAAATCAGCGGCAATCCTCGATGCGTTTATGAAAGAACTGGGACTTTCCGATAAGAAGCATACAACGGATGATATGCTTTTTACGGTAGAGACCGTATCTTGTCTCGGTGCGTGCGGACTGGCACCGACCTGTACGGTGAATGATGAAGTTCACCCGAATATGACACCGGAGAAAGTAGTGGGATTGATTACAGAATTGCGAGGTGAGTGCTGATGATCCATAACAGAGACGAGTTAAAAGAATGTCGCCAGAAGGCAAAAGCAGATATGGAGACGGCAGCCTGTCGTATTCTGGTCTGTTCCGGCACCGGCTGTATCGCAACCGGTTCTGAAAAAATATACAATCGCTTTTTAAACTTGCAAATATAACACCAGGCGTGAGCGTAATCTTTGCACCGCACGATGAAGGCACACACATTGCTGAAAAAAGACCGGATGTCAGGCTTCTGTGAACTTGGCCCACTTGTGCGTATCACGAAAAACGATGAGACCGTTCAGTATGTAAAAGTTCAACTGGACGACTGCCAGGAATTGTTTGAACGTGCTGTGCTCGGTGATGAGGTAGTGGAGCGTTTATTATACCGTAAAGAGAAAAAAGTTTACCGTCATCCAAAAGAGATTCCGTTTATCGCAAAACAGACCAGGATCGTTCTGGAGAACTGCGGACGTTTTGATGCAGAATCCATTGACGAGTACATGGCATCCGGCGGTTTTCTGCCCTGGAAAAAGCGATGTTTGAGATGACAAGTGAAGAAGTGATCGAAGAGATCGATAAATCCGGGCTGCGGGGAAGAGGCGGCGGCGGTTTTCCGACCGGACGCAAATGGAAACAGGTGGCACACCAGAAAGAAAAAGTACGTTATGTCGTATGTAATGGTGATGAAGGTGATCCGGGTGCTTTTATGGATGGTTCCGTTATGGAAGGTGATCCGTACAAACTGCTGGAAGCATGATGATCGCCGGATATGCAGTCGGGGCTGCCAATGGTTATATCTATGTGCGTGCAGAATATCCGATGTCCGTTTCCAGACTTCGCCATGCGATCGCAGAGATGGAAAACCGGAATCTGTTAGGTGACAACATTTTAGGAACGGATTTCTGTTTCCATATGCATATTAACCGCGGAGCAGGTGCATTTGTGTGTGGAGAGGGAAGTGCACTGACGGCATCCATCGAAGGAAAACGAGGTATGCCGCGTGTCAAACCGCCAAGAACGGTAGAAAAAGGACTGTGGGAGAAACCGACCGTCCTCAACAACGTAGAAACGTTTGCCAACGTACCGAAGATCATTCTGCAGGGAGCCGACTGGTATCGTTCGATCGGAACGGCCGGAAGCCTGGAACCAAAACATTTTCCCTGACCGGTGCGATTGAAAATACTGGTCTGATTGAAGTGCCGATGGGAAGTACACTGCGGGAAATTATTTATGATATCGGCGGCGGACTTAAGGAAGGATCTCAGTTTAAAGCCGTACAGATCGGCGGACCGTCGGGCGGCTGTCTGACGGAGAAGCATCTGGATGAACCGCTTGATTTTGACTCCGTAAAGAAATTTGATGCAATCGTAGGATCCGGCGGAATGGTTGTCATGGATCAGCACACCTGTATGGTAGAAGTTGCCCGGTTTTTTATGAGTTTTACGCAGAGAGAATCCTGCGGAAAATGTGTTCCGTGCCGGGAAGGTACGAAGCGTATGCTGGAGATCCTGGAAAAGATCGTAGAAGGCAGAGGCGAAGAGGAAGATCTCGACCGTCTGGAGGAGCTTGCGGCAATGATCCGTAGCATGGCACTTTGCGGACTCGGAAAGAGTGCACCGCTTCCGGTCATCAGTACTCTTAATTATTCCGAAACGAATATCTGGAACATATCAACGAGCATAAATGTGCCGCAAAAGTCTGTCAGGCTATGCGTAAATATGTGATCAATCCGGAGTTCTGTAAGGGCTGCAGCAAGTGTGCGAAGAACTGTCCGGTTGGTGCGATCAGCGGAAAAGTAAAACATCCGTTCCATATTGACCCGAATATCTGTATCAAGTGTGGTGCATGTAAAGAAAACTGTGCATTTAATGCCATTTACATAGAAGAGTAGGAGGGCAGATTATGGGATTTATGATAATTGACGGTAGAAAAGTAGAATTTACCGATGAAAAAAATATTCTGACGGTCATAAGAAAAGCAGGCATTGACGTACCGACACTGTGTTACCATTCAGAACTTTCTACTTTTGGTGCGTGCAGACTCTGTACGGTAGAAGACGACAGAGGAAGGACATTTGCGTCCTGTTCCGAAGAGCCGAGAGATGGCATGGTGATCTATACAAACTCAGAAAAAGTAAGAAAATACCGCAAGCTGATCGTAGAGCTTTTGCTGGCTGCACATTGCAGAGACTGTACGACCTGTATCAAGAGCGGCGAGTGTGTACTTCAGGAACTGGCACACCGCCTCGGCGTGAAAAAGTACGTTTCCAGAATACAAGAGAAGAAAGACCGCTTGACTTTTCTTCTCCTGCGATCGTGCGTGATCCGAATAAATGTATCCTTTGCGGAAACTGCGTGCGTGTCTGTGACGAGATCCAGGGGATCGGTGCGATCGATTTTGCTTACCGCGGAACCGATGCGATGGTCATGCCGGCATTTGACCGGCAGATCGCAGAGACAGATGTGTAAACTGCGGACAGTGCCGTGTATTCTGCCCGACCGGTGCGATTACAATCCGTACTAACATTGGAGAAGTATGGAAGGCACTGGCAGACAAAGATACCAGAGTCGTGGCTCAGATCGCCCCGGCAGTGCGTGTGGCAGCCGGTGATGCATTTGGACTTCCGAAAGGTGAAAATGCGATGGGCAAGATTGTGGCAGCTCTGCACCGCATGGGATTTGATGAAGTCTTTGACACCAGTTATTCAGCGGATCTGACGATCATGGAAGAATCTGCAGAATTCCTGAAACGCCTGGAAAAAGGGGAAAACCTGCCGCTGCTCACCTCCTGCTGTCCGGCTTGGGTCAAATTTGTGCAGGATCAGTTCCCGGATTATAAAGAAAACATTTCCACCTGCCGTTCTCCGCAGCAGATGTTCTCCGCGGTCATTAAAGAATATTACCGCAATCCGGAGCATGAAGAAGGCAAAAAGACTGTTGTTGTATCCATTATGCCGTGTACGGCAAAGAAGATGGAGGCAGAACGTCCAAATAGTTATACCAAAGGTGAGAAGGATACGGATATTGTCATTACCACAACGGAGCTTACCAGGATGATCCGTACTGCCGGTATTGCACTCGATAAGATCGAAGCAGAATCCTGCGATATGCCGTTTGGTATTGCATCCGGTGCCGGTGTGATCTTCGGTGTGACCGGAGGTGTAACGGAGGCCGTGATCCGCAGACTCATTCCGGGACATGGAAATGTCGTGATGGATTCCATCGCAGAAGCCGGTATGCGAGGCGAAGAAGGCATCAAAGAGTTTTCCATCACTTATGAAGGCAAAGAACTGAATATCTGCGTAGCCAGCGGACTTGCTAATGCCAGAAAAGTCATGGAACAGGTACAAAGCGGTGAGAAACAATATCATCTGATTGAGATCATGGCGTGCAGACGCGGCTGTATCATGGGTGGCGGTCAGCCAATCCCGGCAGGTCCGAGACATAAAGAAGCAAGAGCAAAAGCCTGTACCGTGCAGACGGAAATATGGCGATCAAGAAATGTACCGAAAATCCGCTGATGGATGTTTTCTACAACGGAGAAGATTTCAAAGGAAAAGCACACGAGCTGTTACATAATCCGTTCTAAAAGCGAGACCCCCTCACATATGCTGTATCAGTATAGTGAGGGGGTTAAATTATGGATACGTTTCATCTGTATCAGGATATACAGGCACGGACGAAGGGCGAGATCTACATAGCGTGGTCGGCCCGGTGCGAACAGGAAAATCCACGTTTGTCCGTCGCTTTATGGAGCAGCTTGTTCTGCCGCATATGAAAAAAGAAAACAGTCAGGTATCAAAAGATGAACTCCCGGTGAGTGGCGGCGGAAAGACGATCAGACCGTAGAACCGAAATTCGTTCCGGCGAAGCAGCAGAAGTAGAACTGGATGAAGGGATTACAGCAAAATCCGTCTGATCGACTGCGTGGGATTTGTGATCGACGGAGCCTTTGGACTCGATGAAAACAATCAGGTGCGGATGGTAAAAACGCCGTGGCTAAAAGAGGCGATCCCGTTTCCACAGGCTGCGGAGATCGGAACCGGAAAAGTGATCCGTGACCACTCAACCGTCGGGATTCTGGTGACAACCGACGGAACGATTGGAAATTTTCCGAGGGAAGCTTATAAAAGTGCCGAGAAAAGACGGTTCTGGAGCTGAAAAAACAGGCAAGCCGTTTGTGATCGTTTTAAATTCTCAGAAACCGTATTCGCAGGAGACGAAAGCACTGGCAGAAGAATTGTCAAAAACGTATGAAACTGCTGTGATCCCGGTCAACTGTGAGCAGATGAAAGAAGAAGACATCCGCAGGATCCTGACGGAGCTTCTCTATGCATTTCCGCTGACCTGTATTGAATTTTTTGTGCCGCGATGGATTGAGACACTGGATGTGGAACATCCGGTAAAAAAGGCAATCCTGGAGTCGATTCGTGAGATTTTTGCAAACGTCGGCAGTCTGCGGGATGTGACGGCAGAGTCACTGGCACCATCCTGCGAATACATCGATAAAAGCAAACTGGAACAGATTTCCCTCTCTGACGGCAGCGTACAGGTGCGTCTCGAGGTGCCGGAAAAATATTATTATCAGATGCTCAGCGAGATGGCAGGCGTGCAGATCGACGGAGAATATCAACTGATCTCCATGATCCGGGAATTATCTGAGAAACGCAGAGAATATGAGAGTGTGCAGGAGGCATTAAATGCGTACATGGCACAGGCTACGGTGTGATCACACCGCAAAAGAAGAGATCCGACTCGAAGCACCCGCCCTTACAAAACAGGGAAATCGCTACGGTGTCAAAATAAAAGCCAGCAGTCCGTCTGTTCATCTAATCCGGGCAGATATCGAAACCGAGATCGCACCGATCGTCGGCAGCGAACAGCAGGCAAAAGACCTGATTGCTTATATCGAAGAAAACGCAAAAGGAGAAAATGGCATCTGGGATACCAATATTTTCGGAAAATCCGTCAGCCAGCTGGTAGAAGACGGCATCCGCACCAAACTTGCCATGATCGGCGAAGAAAGCCAGGGTAAATTGCAGGATACCATGAAAAAGATTGTCAATGAATCGAGCGGAAGGATGATCTGTATTATCATATGATGCCAGGGTCAAAAAGACCTAACCCCATATGAGCTTGCTCATAGATGGGTGAAAGACCTTGGAACCCACCCCGATATGAGCATCAAAGTCGGGGCTTTTGACCCCGACATCATACTCAACTGTAAAATGCAGCTTATGTACAACATAGGCTGCATCTTTTCTGAACAAAATCAAAAAGTGTTCAAAAATAAGAAAAATCAGACCACAGCGTCTGACACATCTTGATGAAGGAAAAGAAAACTTATAAAATAAAAAAGAAATAAGATTTATAAAACAAAGGAGTTTTATGAAAGATCAGAAACAGGGCGTAGTGTGAGTTGTAACAAGAGCGGATGGTTTTCCATCCGCTCTTGTTTTTTAGGTGTTGCAGTTTGCATAAGAAAAAGTTATACTATAGTTTCAAGATTAAAACAAACGATAAGGATGAGAACATGAATGAATTTGCAAATCTGCTGTCGGCATTCGTAAAAGAAAAGGGGGTAAAAATACAGCCCTTTGCCAGGTATTGTGGTTATGACCGGGCGAATATGTACAAAATTCTCAAAGGTCAGAGAAATCTTCCGGGAAGGGAGATTGTGGAGAAGACAGCAAAATATATGCACTTGCTTCCATCAGAGGAAGAAAAACTCTGGGAAGCGTATGAAATATCTGCACAGGGATCCGATAATTATTACAGACGCAAGGAAGTCCAGAAATTTTTTACTGAGCCAATTCTCAGTAGTAATGTTAATATAACTGCTCTGACGGAGGGAGAACCGGCAAAATTCTGCATACTCAACAATGAGAGTATTCCTCTTCGGGGAGGATATGAAATAGATGCTGCTTTGTTTCGGCTGATTGGAGAAGAAAGTCGGAACAAAGACGGACATTTGCGGCTTATGATCCAGCCGGAAAGTAATTCCCTGAGCAGTATCCTGTCCGTGCATGGAAACTATGCCTGCAATACTCGTATTGACCATATTGTATGTCTGAGCAGCAATCCGGAAAACGTATATAGGAAAAAGAATTATAATCTGGATTGCCTGCGGTGTGTGCTGCCACTCTACAATTATAATTATGATTATAATACCTGGTATTATTACAGTAAGATTCCGGTGCAGGAGAAAAAATTTGGTCTTTTTCCGTATATGGTTTTGTCATCGAAGTATGCCTGTGTTTTAACAGCTGATATGCAAAAAGGATATATAACGGCAAAACCGGAAATATTGAGGATTTTTGAGGAGATTTTTGAAGAATGTATCGAAGAGTCGAAACCGATGATTCGACGTATTACAGATCTTGATGAACAGTTTGAAGTTACCGGTAAAATTTTGAAAAATAAAGATCAGGTACAGAGCTTTCAGATGACACCATGCCTGACTCCGGTGCTGACAGAGCAAATTTATGAAAAATATCTGAAAAAAGAGCTTCCGGGAAGGGAAAAGCTAATCCAGACGCTTTGCACTTATGGTGAAGAAATTAAACGCTCAGATATTCAGTATGTTACGTCACTGGAAGGGATAAAGCGTTTTCTGAAAACCGGAATAATCAGTGAATGGCCGCCGGAATTGTATGATCCACTTGAAATGGATGACCGTATCCAGTTAATAAAAGATTTGATTTTTTCGGACAATGGAATAAATATCCGTATTTTAAAGAAGACGGTGGGAAATTTTGATGCAGAAATCTACTGTGCGTCAGCAGAGAATATGGTATTTTGAAATTTATTGTTCCGGAAAACAGATGCAGCTTCATCTTATGCTGGAAGAAACAGGATTGCTTTTTTCCTTTTTTGATTTCTGTGAAAATTTATCGACGGAACAAATGTTTAGCAGTTCGGAAGAGATAGAAAGTTTTTTAAAAGATTTGTTCACTAAGTGAAATTATGGTTTGTTCAGCAGTGAAACGCTTGTTGCGTTTTTCTATGTGCAAATCTCAATTTTTGTGTTATCATGAGCATAAAATGAAAATATATAGCATAATATAATATGATAAATAATATTATATACGCCTTACTGAAATTGCAGAAGGACAGGAGGACAAAAATATGTTTCTAGAATCAATGATTCTCCATAATTTCAGGTGCTTTTCTGATATAGAAATAAAATTTAATAACCGACTTACGGTGGTCGTTGGAAATAATGGGGCAGGAAAATCAACGATTCTGGAGGCTGCCACAATTGCAGCGGGTACTTTGACGGCAGCGATGGATGGACTCACAAATTATGGGATCAAGAAGAGTGATGCTCATTATAAATATTATGATCTGGGAAGTACCATTGATGTTCAGCCGCAATTTCCGGTTGAGATTACAGCATCAGGTAAAATGGATGGAAAGGATATAACGTGGAGCCGAAGTCTTAAATCTGCAAAAGGCAGAGGAGGCTGGCATCTGCAAAGGAGCTTACATCCATTGCAGAAGAGTATCAGGAGAGAATGAGAAACGGGGATCGAGAGCTGAAATTACCTGTTATTTCGTATTATGGGACAGGACGGCTCTGGGCACAGCATCGTGAGAAAAAGAATGATACTTTTGAAAAAAAATAACAGAAGCAATGGATATATAGACAGCCTTGACGGTGCAGCAAATGATAAGCTGATGATGAAATGGTTTGAAAAAATGACTTATCAGCAGCTTCAGAGACAAGAAAAATTCCGGAATTTGTTGCAGTTAAAATGGCACTGGAACAGATCTTTGCTTCGGTTACAGGATATTCAGATGTAAAAGTACAGTTCAATCTGGATACGGGTGAAATAGATATTCTTTATTTTGATGGGACAGAACATGTGAGGATGCCCGTTTCTCAGCTGAGTGATGGATACAAGTGTACGATAAGTCTGATTGCAGATATTGCATATCGAATGGCTATTCTTAATCCACAGTTACTGAATAAAGTATTAGTGGAAACAGAAGGGATCATTTTGATAGATGAAGTGGACCTGCATTTACATCCAAAGTGGCAGAAGCGAATTTTGAAAGATCTGATGGATATATTTCCTAAAGTTCAGTTTATCGTCAGTACACATGCACCGGAAGTGATTAATTCTGTGAAAAAAGGATCTGTTGTGATTCTCAGAAATAATGAAGTTATCAATGCAACTGATGAAACATATGGTAAAGATGCAAATACCATTTTAAGAGAAGTGATGGAAGTTTCTTCAAGACCGGATATCATTCGATTTTTATTTGAAAAATTTTATGAATTACTGGATAGCGGCGAATGGAAGATGGCAGAGGAGATTATTGGGCAATTGGAAAAAGAAATAGGAAATAACGATCCGGAAATCAATGCGTGTCGTGTGCGTCTTGAGTTGGAACAGATGTGAGGTAAAATGCCATGATCAGGATAAAAAAGGGCAGAGAACCCGGAAAGTTACTCTGGTATCGTCAACAGGATGGAGCATCTTATGAACAGATGGATAAAGAAGTAAGAGAGGAACTAATAGATCAATTGCTGCGAGAACAGGGGCATCTTTGTGCATATTGTATGTCCAAAATTCCGGAAAGCAGAAATCTCCCAAGCGGTGTACCTGCGGTTACGATAGAACATTGGCTGCCGAGAAATCCAGATGATAAGCTGGATATTGGACAAGGTTTGGACTATAAAATATGTTTGCAGTCTGTTCCGGAAATAGAGGATGCGGGTGCGAAGAAAAACTGACCTGCGATGCCAGAAAAGGAAACGATGCAATAAAAGTAAATCCTTGTGATGAAAGTACACTGCGTGGAATTACATACAAATCAAACGGAATCATACAGTCCTCTGATCCGGTGATTGATGAAGATTTGAATCAGAGACTGAATTTGAATGGAGCAAATTCATCATTTCAGGAAACAGAAAACAAGTGCTGGAAAGTCTGATTTTGATGTGAAAAAAAAGATGTGGAAATGGTGATATATCTTTGTATTGCAAACGAAGGTTAGAAAAGATTCAGTCGATGGATGATCCGAAGATTCCGTATGTCGGGATTTTGATCTGGTGGCTTGAAAAACATATAAAATGAAAGTAAGGCAGAAGTTTCTTTCATGATTTTTATTTTCCCCACAGGTACAGGTTGTATTTTCTCGGGAATACATTTGACAAATACAGGAATTTCGTCTATAATGGCGATGAAATGTAACAGATTTGTAACAAATAGTTTGATATTTAGTTACAGATCAGTTTTGACAAGTGTGGGGGAAAGGATAAATAATGAAGAGAAAAAGAAGAATCATACTGGCAGTATTCGCAGTGATGTTTGCGATGCTTTGTATGCCGCAGAAGGCGGAGGCTGCAAGAAAGGCAGTCTGGAAGGATGTTGATGGTGTCTGGTATGCTTACAGAGGCAGCAAACTGGTGAGGAACAAGTGGGTTGGCGATTACTATGCCGGTTCGGACGGTTCCCTTGTGAAAAACCAGTGGATTGGCGAATATTTTGTGGGTGAAGACGGAAAATGGATTGAGAATTTTAAAGGCGGCTGGTATAAAAATTAATAAAAAAATATTATTATTATACCCCGGAAGGTGAAAAGCAGCTTGGCTGGATCCAGCTCGGAAAACGGAAGTATTATCTGGATCCGAAGAAAATGGTGCGAGAGCGACCGGCTGGAGAAGGATCGAGGGATATCGCTATTATTTCAGAAAAAAGAAGGTTATATGCTGACAGGCTGGAGATATATCAACAAGCAGTATTACTTTTTTCAGAAAAATACAGGAATCTGTCTTCAGGGCTGGTTTCACTGGATCGGTAAAACCTACTATACCGGTGAAAAATATTACCGTGTGACCGGATGGCAGGTGATTGACGGAAAACGTTATTATTTTGCAAAAGACGGAGGTTTGCAGAGCGGCTGGCTTGATTCGAAAGGAAAGAAATATTATCTGGATCCGGACAATGGTTCTGCTGCAGCAGTTGGTCTGCTTTCTGTTGACCGTGTTACATATTATTTCAATGCCAAAGGTGTCATGCAGAAAAACAAGGCAGTCACGATTGACGGCGTTGTCTATAACATTGACCTGAATGGAAGGTGTACAGCAAACATTCAGGACAGAGATGATGATATCACAGACAAGATGTTGTTTTTACGACGTTGAGTCAGGAACGGCAGCCTATGCACAGGTTGGTGGAGACAATGGCAATGCCTGTGGCAAATATCAGTTTGACTATCGCTATTCACTGCTTCCATTTGTGAAATATTGTTATGAGAGCAATCCGACATTTTTTGCAGAATTTAAAAAATATGCGGCATACACTGACAGTCAGAAATCACTGCTGAAGGGAAATACGAAATTCTATGCGGCATGGAGAACGATCTACAACAAATCGCCGAAAGGATTTGCTTCTTATCAGGATGCTTATGCAAAGCGTGAATATTATGATGTGACGGCAGGATATCTGCAGAGCAAATTTAATATCAATATGGATGCAAGACCGGATATTGTAAAAGGAGCAGTATTTAGCTATTCCATCCAGCACGGTCAGTGGACGGCAGCAGGAGCAGTCAAAGCGGCCGGAATCAAAAACAGTACGACGGACGAGCAGTTTTTACAGAAACTGTATGCATACCGCAAAAAAACATATCCGGCGTATACCACGCGTTACAACGAAGAACTTTCCCTTGCATTATCTTTATTGTAAAAAAGACAGCGGTCAGACGAAGAGAACATATTTTCGAACTGACTGCTGTTTTTTGTTGCGAAGCCGTTTTTTTCCTGTTATAATGAATTGGATATCGCGGTGACACTCGTTTAGTGCCAAACGAAGTAGAGCACAGATTGCGGGCGTTACTTTGTAATGGAGCGATTCGCAAGTATCCTTTGGGACCAAATAATTGTGAGAGTACAAAGTACAAAACAATCTGTTGGCATATAGTTTAACGAAGTGTAGAATCACGCACCAAGTCTCACGTGCGTTCGACTTGAAACAAAGCAAAACAATTTACAGGAAATAGAAGAATAGAGGACGATCATGATTCTGGAAGAGACATTAGAGAAAATCAAGAAACCATCACAGGAAGCGATGGAGCGGTGTAGGCAGCACTGGGATTCGATCGCAAAGCCGCTGCACAGTCTTGGCAAACTGGAGGATGCTCTGGTGCGGATCGCCGGGATGACCGGAAATGAAAGAATCCATCTGGATAAAAAGGCACTGGTTGTGATGTGTGCAGATAATGGTGTGGTAGAAGAGGGAGTCACGCAGTCCGGGCAGGAAGTGACAGCGATTGTTTCAGAAAATATGCTGTCTGGCAAGGCAACTTCCAGCATTATGTGCCGATCGACCGGAGCGGATATCTTCCCGGTCGATATCGGGATCGCAAGAAATACTTCTCTTCGAAATGAAAAAGTGGCGTATGGCACGAAAAATATGGCAAAAGGTCCGGCGATGACCAGGCAGGAAGCAGTGCAGGCAATCGAGACTGGCATCCGCATTGTTCGGGAATTAAAGGAAAAGGTTATCAGTAT
>ENA-OQER01001061-OQER01001061.1-human-gut-metagenome-genome-assembly--contig:-NODE-1061-length-14070-cov-1.780320_pt1 | contig 14070 bp, 17 predicted proteins | sample MGYA00242797_ERZ504639 | MGnify/ENA primary metagenome ERZ504639 (study PRJEB26092, sample SAMD00036306) | human gut metagenome | host: Homo sapiens | study: EMG produced TPA metagenomics assembly of...
TGGAAGAAAATGGTAAAACCATAGTTGTCAGGCAAATCACTGGTTGGTTCCGGTGATAAGAGGAAGGGAGAAAAAAATTCATGGCAGATAAAATTTTTGAAAATAACCAGGTGTCAATTGTGGGAGAGATTGTTTCTGATTTCAGATTCAGCCACGAAGTGTACGGAGAGGGCTTTTATGTGGTAGATGTCGCAGTCAACCGGCTGAGCAACTTTATGGATTACATACCACTGATGATCTCAGAACGCCTCATTGACGTGAACGAGGACTATATTGGTCAGACCATATATGTTATGGGACAGTTCCGGTCATTTAACCGGCACGAGGAAAAAAAGAACCGTCTTGTTTTATCCGTTTTTGTAAGGGAACTGGAATTGTTAGATGAGATCGACGAGGATATGAAGACGAACCAGATTTTTCTGGATGGCTACATCTGTAAAGATCCGATTTACCGGAAAACACCGCTTGGAAGAGAGATTGCAGACCTTTTGATCGCGGTGAACCGTTCTTATGGAAAATCAGATTATATTCCATGCATCTGCTGGGGAAGAGATGCAAGGTTTGCATCCGGGTTTGAAGTCGGAGGGCATGTTCAGGTATGGGGACGTATCCAGAGCAGGGAGTATGTGAAAAAACTGAGCGAGACAGAGACGGAAAAGCGCGTGGCATATGAGGTTTCTGTGAGCAAAGTGGAATTTATTGAAGATGAAGAGTAGATGTTGGCAGGGAAATCATTCCTGAGAGTAGATATTGACAGGGAAATCGTGCATTGACAATGGAATAAGATGGTGTTATGATTTACGCAATGAAAATATTGTTGGTAGAGGTCGCGTGCTTTATGAGTCGCTTTTTGGATGTATCAGGAACAGTTGATAAGAAGCAAAAGGAAAGTACGCCGAAAGGGTATGCAGCCTGAAGGCATATTACTTGGCATAAAGTGAAGAACTTTATGACTGTCATCTGAATGGAGATCATTTGAGATGGGGAGCTATCAGATTCTAGGCAGATTTGCAAAGATGCAGAATGCGTATAATATTAGAATTTTGAGACCGGCTCTCAGCCGGTCTTTTTTTTACTTACTGTAGCAACATTTTAACAAAAAAAATTGCAGTGCGTATAATGACGATAGGAGGAGAATGCAATGTCTATTTTTAAAGGAGCAGGTGTAGCAATCGTCACACCGATGAAAGAAAACGAAGAAGTCAATTACGAAAAATTACAGGAACTGATCGATTGGCAGATCGATCAGGGAACAGATGCCATCATCATTGCCGGAACGACAGGAGAGAGTTCCACACTGACCATGGAAGAGCACAGTAAGTGATCAAAGCAGCAGTAGAATTTGCAAAACACCGTGTACCGGTTGTGGCTGGTTCCGGTTCGAACTGCACAAGAGAAGCAATTTATCTGACACAGGAAGCAGAGGAAGCAGGAGCGGACGGAATCCTTGCAGTGACACCTTATTATAATAAATGTACACAGGGCGGTCTGGTACGTTATTATTCTGAAATTGCAGAGTGTACAAAGTTACCGATCATCATGTATAATGTACCTGGAAGAACCGGATGCAATATTCTTCCGGAGACAGCAGCAAAGATTTTTAAGGAAGTTGAAAATGTAGTAGCAATCAAAGAGGCGACAGGAAGTGTTGCACAGGCATCACAGTTAATGTATCTGACCGATGGCAGGATCGACCTTTATTCCGGCGAGGATGGAATTGTAGTTCCGCTTATGGCGATCGGTGCGATCGGAGTGATCTCTGTATGGTCAAATGTTGCACCTGCCAAAGTACATGGCATGTGCCAGAGTTTCTTTGACGGAGACTTACAGACTGCAATGAAGATACAGAGAGAGGCACAGCCGCTTGTCAGTGCATTATTCTCAGAGGTCAACCCGATTCCGGTGAAGAAAGCGTTAAACCTCATGGAAGAGAAGTTGGAACACTTCGTTCTCCTTTGACGGAGATGACCGATGCAAATGCAGCTGTTTTGGCAGATGCAATGAAAGCATATGGCATTTTAGATTAAAAGGAAGAGACTGTCGTATCCGGGTGCGGCAGTCTTTTTGGATTTTTTGATAAATCGTATCCAAAGATAAAATTCGAAAGGTGGATTTTTAAGTATGACAAAAGTAATTATGCATGGATGCAATGGAAAAATGGGACAGACGATCACGGCGATGTGCAAGGATGATCCGGAAATTGAGATCGTGGCAGGCATAGATCTGTATGACGGGATCAAAAATGATTATCCGGTATTTCCGAATATCTCCGTCTGCGACGTGAAGGCAGATGCAGTGATTGATTTCTCAAATGCAAAGGCAGTGGATGATCTGCTCATCTACTGTGAGGAAAAACAGGTGCCGGTTGTATTGTGCACGACCGGTTTGTCCGAGGAACAGCTCGCAAAAGTAAAACAGGTCAGCGGACATGTGGCAGTCTTAAAATCAGCCAATATGTCACTCGGCATCAATATGCTGATGGAGCTTTTGAAAAAGGCGGCTTTAACGCTCGCACCGGCAGGTTTCGATATGGAGATCGTGGAGAAACACCACAATCAGAAATTGGATGCGCCGAGCGGAACAGCTCTGGCTCTGGCAGACTCCATGAATGAGGCACTGAATGAGAAGTATGCCTATGTTTATGACAGAAGCCGGGAGAGAAAGAAGAGAGAAAAATACGAGATCGGAATTTCTGCAGTGCGCGGCGGAAATATCGTGGGAGAGCATGAAGTGATCTTTGCAGGACAGGACGAAGTGATCGAATTTAAGCACACGGCATATTCCAAGGCAGTTTTTGCCAAGGGAGCAGTGCAGGCGGCAAATTCCTTGCAGGAAAGCCGGCAGGATTTTATGATATGAGCGATGTCATTCGGGCGCAATGATGAATGAAGTATAAATCAGTACACAGAATAAAAACAGGATGGTGACGGATGGAACAGACGGATCTACGCTATTTAAAAAGTCTTGCAAAACAGTATCCGACCGTGGCGGCAGCCGCTACAGAGATTATCAATTACAGGCGATCTTAAGCCTGCCGAAGGGAACGGAACATTTTATCACGGATATCCACGGAGAATATGATCAGTTTCAACATGTATTAAAGAACGGTTCCGGGGCGATCAAGAGAAAGATCGAGGACGAGTTCGGGAATGCCATCAGTCAGGCAGAAAAGAAATCGATCGCCACACTGATCTATTACCCGGAACAGAAGATGGAGCAGGTGATAAAGACCGAGGAGAACATGGAGACTGGTACAAGGTCACATTGTACCGCCTGATCAGGATCTGCAAAGGAGCGTCTTCTAAGTACACCCGTTCCAAGGTGCGCAAGGCGCTTCCGAAAGATTTTGCCTATGTGATCGAGGAACTTCTGACCGGAAGACCGGATGTATCCGATCAGGAGGCATATTATAATGAAATCATCCATTCGGTGATCCGGACAGGCAGGGCAGCAGAACTTGTGGTGGCATTCTGCAACCTTATCCGCAGACTTGTAGTGGATCATCTGCATGTTGTCGGCGATATTTTTGACAGAGGACCGTATCCAAACCTGATTATGGATACATTAATGTCACATCATTCCGTGGATATCCAGTGGGGAAACCATGATATCTCGTGGATGGGTGCAGCAGCGGGCAATCAGGCGCTGATCTGCAACGTGATCCGCATCTCCGCAAAATACGGCAATCTGAATCTGCTGGAGGATGGATATGGGATCAATCTGGTGCCGCTTGCGAGACTGGCAATGAACCGTTATGACAAAGATCCTTGCAGCTGTTTTAAGCTGGATTACCGGGAAGAGGAATATGATGTCCGGGATGCAATGCTCGATGAGAAAATGCACAAGGCGATCGCCATCATGCAGTTTAAGCTGGAAGGACAGATGATCGTGGGACACCCGGAATTGGAATGGAGAACCGTTTGCTGCTCGATAAGATAGACCTCGCAGCCGGTACGGTCCTGATCGAAGGGAAGAAATATCCGCTCCGGGATCTGAATTTTCCAACCATTGACTGGGAACATCCGTATGAGCTTTCGGCGGATGAGGCAGATGTGATGGAACGTCTGACTGCCGCATTTTTAAATTGTGAAAAATTACAGAGACAGGTGCGTTTTCTTTTTACCAAGGGAAGCCTGTATCATGTATACAATGGAAATCTTCTGTATCACGGCTGTGTGCCGCTGAATGAGGATGGCTCTTTTACCAAAGTCAATATTTACGGCACGGAATATGCCGGAAAAGCGTTGTACGATGTGTTAGAAAGCTACGCCAGAAAAGGTTATTACGCCATTGATCCGGAAGAGAAGAAAAAGGGATCAGACATTCTCTGGTTTATCTGGGAAAATAAAAATTCACCGGTGTTTGGCAAAGATAAGATGACAACGTTTGAGAGGTATTTTGTGGCAGAGAAAGCGACACATGTGGAACCGAAAAATCCGTATTACCGGCTGCTGGAAAAAGAAGAGGTCGTAAATGCGATCCTCGCAGAGTTTGGACTATCCGGTCAGGAGGCGCATATTGTCAATGGACATATCCCGATCGAGGCAAAAAAAGGAGAGTCCCCGGTGAAGTGCGGGGGTAAGCTTCTCATCATAGATGGCGGCTTTTTCCAAGGCTTATCAGCCAAAGACTGGAATTGCCGGGTACACATTGATCTACAATTCATATGGTCTTGTACTGGCGGCGCATGAGCCTTTTGAATCCGTGGAAAAAGCTGTTTCGGAAGGAAATGATATTGTATCACATACGATTCTGGTGCAGCATGTTGTGAGACGGAAAACGGTTGCAGACACAGATAATGGAAAAGTGATGCGGGAAAATATCCGTGATCTTGAAAATTTACTTCAGGCATATCGTGAAGGAACGATTGTAGAAAATCCTTAAAAGTGTTATACTACATTTATCTTACCATAATTTACCAGAGTAACATATGGTCTGGAATAATATGATACCAAAGAAGGGAGTTTCTTATGAAAAAGAAGTAATACGGATTTTATCCATTGCATTATGCATGGTGCTGTTGTCCGGAAGCACTGTCACGGCAAATGCAGCAAAGAAATCATCGAATACAGGTGCATATCAGGCAGTATTTGATGCAGAATATTATTATAATTCCAACCCGGATCTTCAGGCGGCGTTTGGATATGATGCACAGAAGTTGTTCAATCATTTTGTATCTTCCGGCATTTATGAGGGAAGATCAGGCTGCGCTAATTTCAATGTTGCAATTTACAGAGCCAATTACCCGGATCTTCAGGCAGCATTCGGCAATGACCTTGCATCCTACTGTGCCCATTATGCGGCAAACGGTGCAGCAGAGGGAAGAAATGCAACGACACTGATCTCGGCTGGAGAGGGAGCACAGGCAGCGATTGTCCGTGGTTCCTGCACAACAAAGTTTGATCCGAGAGCTTCCAGAGCAACCAACATTGCAGTGGCAGCTTCCAGAATCAACGGTGTAGTCATTCAGCCAGGGGAAGAGTTTTCCTTTAACAAAACAATCTTACCAAGAACGGCAGCAAACGGTTATGTGGAAGCGCCAATTTATGTGAGTGGTAAACATTCCACAGGAACAGGCGGAGGTATCTGTCAGGTATCTTCTACCATGTATTCTGCAATGTTAAACGGAGGAATCCCGGCGACTGAGCGTCACCCACATTCTCTCCCGGTTCCATATCTTCCGGAGGGCAGAGATGCGACAATTGCAGGTAATTATTACGACTTTAAGATTTGTGAATATTTATAATAACGCCATTGCAGATTTCAGCAGTAGCAGATTTAAGAACCGGTACAGTCAGTGTGACATTGATCCAGCAGTAAATTTTTAAGAAAAATAAGAACAGTAAAATACGAAACTTAAGTTTATTAGGTTTCGTATTTTGTTTTCACGGAAAAGGGGGATTACGATGAACGGAAAAAAAGTTATGTTAACAATCCAGGGGGAGAAAAAAGAGTATCCGGCAGGAACAAGTTTTTTGCGCATTGCGCAGGATTACAGCGATGCGTATCAGGATGATATTGTTCTGGTATTGTACAATAGGAGACTGCGGGAATTAAATAAGTGTGCAGATGGAGACGGAACCGTAGAATTTCTCACAACCGCAGACAAGACAGGGAAAAAGGCGTACCGCAGAAGCGTGACACTTTTAATGCAGAAGGCAGTCTATAATCTCTGGGGAAAAGGGAATATATCGGTGCGTGTAAAATACTCCATCGGACAGGGAAATTACTGTGAACTTGTGAAGTGGGAGAATGATACAGAGGAAGTTGTGAAAGTATCTGAGACAGAAATCAATAAATTAAAGAATGAGATGTATCAGATGGTAGTTTCCGATATTGAGATCCACAAGGAGAGTATCAATACGGATGACGCCGTGACACTGTTTCATGACCTTGGAATGACAGACAAGGAAAAACTGTTCCGTTACCGGAGAAGTTCCAGAGTCAATATTTATGAACTCGATCATTACATGGATTATTTTTACGGATTTATGGTGCCGTCGACCGGATATCTGCGCTATTATGATGTGATTCCTTATGCGGATGGATTTATGCTTCAGTTCCCGGATAAAAATACGAGAGAGGTCGCACCGTTTGTTCCGGCAGAAAACTGTTCCACACGTTAAAGACATCCAGAGACTGGGGAAAAATGCTTGAGATCGATAACGATCGGAGCCTTAAATGATGCGATCGCAGCCGGAAAAACACAGCAGATGATACTGACACAGGAGGCCCTGTTTGAGGAGCGAATCGGAAGACTGGCAGAACAGATCGTTTCAGCAAAAGACCGGAAGTTCATTATGATCGCAGGACCATCCTCATCAGGAAAACAACGTTTCCCACAGACTGTCCATCCAGCTGGCTGCAAAAGGACTGAATCCGCATCCATTTCCACTGGATGATTATTACAGGAACCGGGATACATGCCCGAGGGATGAGAACGGCGAACTGGATCTTGAGTGTCTGGATGCGCTGGATGTGGAATTATTCAACCATGATATGAATGAACTGCTGGCAGGAAAAACGGTCAATCTTCCAATTTTTAATTTCAAAACAGGTAAAAGGGAATACAAAGATAAGCTTATGACACTGGGAAAGGATGATGTGTTAGTCATCGAGGAATCCATGGTCTGAATGACAAGTTGTCCTATTCCCTGCCGATTGAGAGCAAGTTTAAGATTTATATCAGTGCGCTGACGCAGTTGAATATTGATGAACATAACTGTCTGCCGACGACTGACGGAAGACTGATCCGGCGGATTGTCCGCGATGCACGGACACGCGGGACCTCTGCAAAAGAAACCATCGCCATGTGGGATCCGTGCGCAGAGGAGAAGAAAAATACATTTTTCCATTTCAGGAAGGTGCGGATGTGATGTTTAACTCAGCGCTCATCTACGAGCTGGCGGTTCTTAAAATGTATGCGGAACCATTGCTTTTTGCTATTGACAAAGACTGCCCGGAATATTTAGAGGCAAAGCGTCTGCTGAAATTCCTGGACTATTTCCTTCCAATGCCAAGCGATGGAATCAACCAGAATTCCATTCTGCGTGAATTTATCGGCGGAAGCTGTTTTAATGTATAAAAGCAGTGGAAATTTTGGCGAAAAAAAATTTTCTTGCGAAAAAATTTTCTTGCGAAAATTGAAGGAATAGTGTATATTAAGGGGCGTCGCAAAGTTTTTGCGGCGTTCTTTCAGTTTTAAAATAAGTAGGACAAATGATCGCGGCTGCAAGTGTCGAAAGACCGCAGGTGAGGAAAGTCCGGGCTTCACAGGGCAGGATGCCGGATAACGTCCGGTGGAGGCGACTCCAAGGAAAGTGCAACAGAAATATACCGCCGATTCTGGCTATGCCAGAATCTGGTAAGGGTGGAAGGGCAGTGTAAGAGACTACCGCCTTTCTGGTAACAGGAGGGGCATATGTAAACCCCATTCGAAGCAAGACCGAACAAAAGCGTTGACGTGGCCCGCCAGCTTTAGGTAGGTCGCTTGAAATGGCTGGCAACAGTCATTCTAGAAAGATGATCATTCGTGTCTGCATTTGCAGACGGACATAACCCGGCTTATCGTCCTGCTTATTTTAGATAGAGAAGATGTCAGCTGACATCTTTTTTTATGCCGGATTGTTGTATGATGGTGTAAGTGTAGAAACTATCGTTACACCTGCAAAAAGAGCAGTGCAATGTGTATACAAGAGAAAAAAATGATGGCAATAATACATAGAAGAAGTCGAGGATGATCATGCAGAGTGATACTATCGGATTTTTACAGGAATTTCATAAAATCTTAGAAGAGGCAGGAAAAAAAGGAGCTTCCGATATCCATTATGCGCCAAAAAGGCAGTTGCTGCTCCGGTAGATGGAAGGCTTGTGGATATGACAGAGGAATGGAACGTGTCTTTTTCCATGGAGGAGCTTTTAGAGGCATTGCTGGACAAAAAACAGCAGAAAACATTCGAAGAAAATGGAGAGGTTGAATTTTCCTGCCCGGTTTTCAATAAGCGTGTCCGCGTGAATCTGTTCCGGCAGAGTGGAACGTGTGCAATGTCTGTCCGTCTGTTCGCAGAGAAGATCCCGACACCGCAGATGCTTGGACTTCCGGAGTCGGCAGTGCAGATGGCTGGGAAGAGAAGAGGACTCATTCTTGTGACAGGTGCATCCGGAAGTGGAAGGACAACAACGATGGCATCGATGATCGACCATATTGCTTCTAATTATGAGCGGTCGATCCTGACACTGGAAAAACCGGCAGAGTATCTTTTCCGGAGCGGAAAGTCCATGGTGCTGCAGCGGGAGATCGGCATTGACACCCGGTCTTATGAAGCGGGTTTAAAAGCTGCATTAAAACAGGATATGGATGTCATTCTGATCAGTGAGATGGAAGATCTGGATACGGTTTCACTTGCGCTGACTGCGGCAGAGATGGGACATCTTGTGATTGCCGCACTTCCAACCAGAAATGCAGTGGCTTCCATCGAACGGGTCGTGGAATGTTTCCCGGATCACAGGCAGCATCAGATTCGTTCACAGCTTTCGGATGTACTGGCAGGCGTTATTTCCCAGCAGCTTCTTCCGAGACTGGATGGAGGCGGACGTGTGGCGGCGTTTGAAGTTCTTTTGGCAAATCAGGAGATAAAAAGCCTGATAAAGGAACAGAAGTATTTCCAGATACCGTCCGTGATGCGCAGCTGCAGAAAAGAGGGAATGGTCTCCATGGACGATGCCGTGTACGACCTTTATATGAAGAGTATGATCGACTCGGATACTGCTGTCTGCTATGCACAGGATGGTGTGGGCATGCGTCAGAAAGTACAGTTATTTTAAATTATTATAGAAATCTAAAATGTTTCTTAAAAGACAATAGGTGTGTTGACGCGATTTCCTTTGAAGCGTAACATAAAATCACTTGATAGGAGGTCGGAACAATGAGGGAGAAAATACAGCGTTTTATGATTGGAAGATATGGAGCGGATGAACTGGCAAAAGCACAGAGCATTGCTGCACTGGTATTGCTTTTTTTGTCGATGTTCAGCCGTCTTGGCATTTTTTACTGGTTGGCGATCGCGCTGATGATCTATTCCACATGGAGAATGTTCTCGAAGAATATTCCGCAAGATATGCAGAAAAATCAGAAATATCTCAACTACAGATATCAGATGGCTGTGAAGTGGAACCGGTTCAAAAAGCATCTGGCACAGAGAAAAAACTACAGATTTTACAAATGTCCGCAATGTAAACAGAAAGTGAGAGTGCCAAAAGGCAGAGGAAAAATCTGCATTACCTGTCCAAAATGCCGGACAGAATTTGTGAAAAAAAAAAGTTGAAAATAAAAGGAGATTTTTCCATTGTTTGGTTATATCAATATCAATCAAAAAGAACTATCGGAAGAAAGTAAAAAAATATATCAGGCATATTACTGCGGACTCTGCCAGAAACTCAAAACAAATTGTGGCACAAAAGGACAGATGCTGTTAAGTTATGATCTGACATTTCTGATCGTTCTGCTGACTGGGCTGTATGAACTGGAGAACACCGAGACAGAGTTTACCTGTCCGCTGCACCCGACGAAGAAACGGACGGCTTACATCAATGAGGCGACAGAGTATGCCGCAGACATGAACCTGATCCTGGCATACCAGAATCTTTTAGATGACTGGAAGGACGAGAAATCTTACACGAAAAAAAGCGTTTGTAAAAATACTCGATAAGGATTATACTCGTATCGTGTCAAAATATCCAAGGCAGGTAAAGGCATTGGAAGAATTCATGCGCAAGACAGCGGAAGTAGAGAAGAATAAAGAGACGAATCTCGATCTTGTGGCAGGTCTTACCGGTGAGATGCTTGGTGAGATCATGTGCTGGAGAGAGGATGAGTGGCAGGAGGAGATGCGTACCCTCGGATTTTATATGGGTAAGTTTATTTATCTGATGGACGCATACGAGGACTATGATGCAGACCAGAAGAAGAACTGCTACAATCCGCTTGTATACATGGAAAAAGAAAATGATCAGGAATTTGATACATTCTGTAAATTGCTGCTGACAAGCATGATGTCGGAATGTGCCAAATCATTTGAGCGTCTGCCGATTTTACTGCATGCGGATATTTTGCGGAATATTCTCTACTCCGGTGTATGGAGCAGATATGAATACTTACAGCTTAGAAAAAAAGAAGCTGGAAGAGAAAAAGACGAAGAGAAAAAAAGAAGACAGGAAAAAGTAACAGGAGAATTATATGATGAATCCATATCAGGTGCTCGGTATTTCACCGGGTGCCTCGGATGATGAGATAAAAAAAGCATATCGGGCTTTAAGCCGTAAATATCACCCGGATGCTAATATTAACAATCCGAATAAGGCACAGGCTGAGGAGAAGTTTAAGGAAGTAACAGCAGGCCTATGACCAGATCATGAAGGAAAAACAGTCGGGCGGAAGCTTTGGTGGAAGTTATGGATATAACACCTCCTCCGCAGGTGGTGGAAGCTATCGGTACAATTACAGTGGAAATCAGGGATACAGAACCACGAATGACTCCCCACAGATGCAGGCGGCTGCAAACTATATCGCAAACCGCTGTTATGCGGAAGCACTCAATGTTTTAAACGGCATTCCGTTTGCAGAGCGCAGCGCGCGCTGGTATTACTACAGTGCAATGGCAAATCAGGGAGCCGGTAACAATATCGTTGCAAAACAGCATGCGAGCCGGGCTGTCGAGATGGAACCAAGTAATTTTGAATACCGTCAGTTTTTACAGCATCTGGAATTTGGAGGTACATGGTACACCAGCATGGGTGATAATTATGACAGACCATATGCAAGCTCCGGGAGCTGGTGCTTAAGCCTCCTGTTTTTGAATATGCTGTGCAACTGCTGTTGTCTGCGGCCATTCTGAGAATCATTTTTTACAAAAATTATGAAATCTGCGATATAAAAAAAGTCCCCTTGAATGAGGACTTTATGCAGTATTTTTATCTGCGGTTTGGATTGGTATACTTCTCTTCACAGTATTTGCAGCGGTAAACTTCTTTTGACTCATCGGTGAGAAGGAAAATCTGGTCGAGTTCCTGCTCAATGGAAGTGATGCAGCGTGGGTTTTTGCACCGGATGACATTCTTTACCTGTTTTGGCATGTGAAGCTCTTTTTCTCTACAATCTTGGAATCCTTGATCACATTGACCGTGATGTTGTGGTCAATAAATCCGAGAATATCTAAGTCTAATGCCTCAACCGGGCATTCCACTTTTAAAATGTCCTTTTTACCCATCTTATTGCTTTTTGCATTCTTAATGATGGCAACGGTGCAGTCTAACTGGTCTAATTTCAGATCATGATAAATCTGAAGGCTCATTCCCGCCTGGATATGGTCTAAGACGAAACCTTCCTGAATACCACTAATATTTAACATGTGTACTCCTATCTGTGACATTGTCACTCGAAAACGATTTGGTTTGTATTTTATATATAAAAAAATGAAATAATACTATAATATAGAATTTTGTATTTTGTAAAGAAGATTGGATAATTTTGAAACTCGTAGAAAATTTTGTTAAATCTTCCCAATCTTCACAATGTAAATTAGAGTTTCAAATTATCAGTTTATATACATATTAGAGTTTCGTAGTATCAATTCCAAGTAATGTCAGGATCAGTGCCATCCTTACATAGACGCCGTACTGCGCCTGACGGAAGTAGGCAGCTCTTGGATCATCATCCACTTCGACAGAGATCTCATTGACACGAGGGAGTGGGTGAAGCACTAACATATCGTCTTTTGCAAGATCCATTTTAGCTTTGGTCAGAATATAGAAATTCTTCAAACGCACGTAGTCTTCTTCGTTGAAGAAACGTTCCTTCTGTACACGTGTCATATATAAAATATCAAGATCCGGCATTGCATCTTCTAAGCGTTCCACCTCTTCAAATGGAATATTGTTGGCTCTCAATACATCTTCGCGGATATAGCTTGGAATCTTTAACTCTTCCGGTGAGATGAGTACGAACCTGATCCCCGGGTAACGGATGAGGGCATTGATCAGTGAATGTACGGTCCGTCCGAATTTTAAGTCGCCGCAGAGACCAATCGTCATGTTGGACAGTCTGCCCTTTAAAGACCGGATCGTCAATAAGTCCGTCAATGTCTGGGTAGGATGCTGATGACCACCGTCGCCGGCATTAATTACTGGAATTCGGGATTTTTGGGAGGCTACAAGAGTGCACCTTCCTTTGGATGACGCATAGCACAGATATCTGCGTAACAGGAAATAATCCGGATCGTATCAGAAACACTTTCACCTTTGGATGCGGAAGAACAACTCGCATCGGAAAAACCTAAAACAGAACCACCAAGATTTAACATGGCAGCTTCAAAACTAAGTCTTGTTCGTGTACTTGGCTCATAAAAACATGTTGCAAGCTTTTTGCCATCACATGCATGGGCATACTTGCCAGGAAACTTCTCGATATCATTTGCAAGGTCTAAGAGTTTGTCTAACTCTTCGACGGAGAAGTCTAATGGACTCATTAAATGACGCATATAAACCTCCTTATAAATACCTGCTCTTTTATAAGAAATAGTGATATTTCTCTCAGGCATTTTTACTATCATATAATAATCATTTTCCAAATTCAAGAGAAAAATTATTTACGTTATATTGGTACAAAATAATAAAATTTTCAGAATTTTGGTCGTCAGCTGGCTTTATATTGCAGTTTGAAAGCAAAAAAGCTATAATCAAATAATCATGAGGATGAAGAGCAATCCGGAGAAAAAAAGGAGTATCATATGGCTGAAGATATCAGGACAATGCATGAAGAAGACGAGGATGAAGTAAAATACTGTGAGCGGAAGAGATTATTATTTTTCGGTCTGCCATGGACGTTTACAAAGTATACGATCACACCAAGCATGCTGACGATCGATCAAGGTCTGTTAAAGACGGAAGAAAATGACTGTTACATGTATAAGGTACAGGATGTGAAGCTGACAACGACACTGTTGGAGCGCATTTTCGGGCTCGGAACGATCACCTGCTACACCGGGGATGTCACGAATGCGGAACTGAAACTGATCCACATCAGAAAGTCAAAGGAAGTCAAAAATTATCTTTTGAAAGCATCAGAGGCGGCACGTATGAAACGCCGCACATTAAATACACTAGACATTGGAGCTGCGCAGGATATGTCGGATGCTCTGGATTCATGATCTAAAACTTACTTAGAGAGGATTTTCTCAAAGATCAGTCCGGCAGCCATCCATACCGGCGCATAGTCAAGACGGATGACACCATTTATGTTTGTGGGAGCATTGCTGTAATCCCAGGGACATAGATGGTGTTTTTTTAACAGGGAACCACTTAAGTACTCAAAACAGAAAATACCTGTGGAATAGATAAAGCCCCGGAAGAGAGCAGGGATTTTTTTAAGTATCTGTACAGCGGTTTGATGATACATGCCATGCCGTAAATGGGAAACATCCAGACGGAAGTCTGCCCGATCAGGCGCAGGTCATGCCGGCTGCAATTGCCGATGGAGGTAAAAAGAATTTCAAGGCACCAGCGTGAGTCCGCACG
>ENA-OQER01001062-OQER01001062.1-human-gut-metagenome-genome-assembly--contig:-NODE-1062-length-14060-cov-2.084906_pt1 | contig 14060 bp, 16 predicted proteins | sample MGYA00242797_ERZ504639 | MGnify/ENA primary metagenome ERZ504639 (study PRJEB26092, sample SAMD00036306) | human gut metagenome | host: Homo sapiens | study: EMG produced TPA metagenomics assembly of...
CCGGACCCACCAGCGGACCAGCACCGGCGATAGCGGCGAAGTGGTGACCAAACAACACGTAACGGTTGGTCGGAACGTAGTTCAGACCGTCGTTGTTAATAACCGCAGGCGTCGCGCGCGTGGGGTCGAGTTTCATCACCTTCTGGGCGATGTACAGACTGTAGTAGCGATACGCCACCAGATACACCGATACAGAGGCGACCACGATCCACAGGCGCTGACGTGCTCCCCCCGACGTAATGCAACTACCGCGAGGCAGAATGCACCGATGATTCCGAGAATCACCCAGGTATGTGCTTGAATATCTTTTTAGTATCCATAGTAAAACCTGGCATGTATTGATTAATAGTTGGCCGAAGCGTTCTAGGTTTGCGTTGCGTTTGAGGAGGTAAATTGACCGCTATCCTGTAGTGATGTTGCCAGAGTTACGCGCGCGTAAAGTAAGGTAAATAACTGAGTGGTTATTTTAGGGATGTAAGCGGTCAGTTTTGCGGTTGAGCGGCAAAGGCGTCGCTTAAGTGACGATAAATATGTGATTCATATCACATATTTATATTGTGAATAATTTATGTAAATAATGGCTTTTTAAATTCAGAGTGTGAATAAAATTACTCGGCGTAATCTCCGCGGGATATTCATAAGTTTTTCCTTTCCAGGCCGAAAATCTTGCATCGGTCCACAGGAAAGAGAAACTATGTTAAAACGTATCAAAATTGTGACCAGCTTACTGCTGGTTTTGGCCGTTTTTGGCCTTTTACAACTGACATCAGGCGGTCTGTTCTTTAATGCCTTAAAGAATGACAAAGAAAATTTCACTGTTTTACAAACCATTCGCCAGCAGCAATCCACGCTGAATGGCAGCTGGGTCGCGTTGTTGCAGACGCGTAACACCCTCAACCGCGCGGGTATCCGCTACATGATGGATCAGAATAATATTGGTAGCGGTTCAACCGTTGCTGAGCTGATGCAGAGTGCCAGTATTTCGCTGAAACAGGCGGAAAAAACTGGGCGGATTACGAAGCGTTGCCGCGTGACCCGCGTCAGAGCACCGCCGCAGCGGCAGAGATCAAACGTAATTACGATATTTATCACAATGCGCTGGCGGAGCTGATCCAACTATTAGGTGCAGGCAAAATCAACGAGTTCTTTGATCAGCCGACCCAGGGATATCAGGACGGTTTCGAGAAGCAGTATGTAGCTTACATGGAGCAAGACGATCGGCTCTATGATATCGCCGTCAGCGATAACAATGCCTCCTACAGCCAGGCGATGTGGATTCTGGTGGGCGTGATGATCGTCGTACTGGCGGTCATCTTCGCCGTCTGGTTCGGTATTAAAGCCTCGCTGGTAGCGCCAATGAATCGCCTGATTGACAGCATTCGTCATATTGCAGGCGGCGATCTGGTGAAACCGATTGAGGTGGATGGCTCTAATGAGATGGGGCAACTGGCAGAGAGTTTGCGCCATATGCAGGGAGAGCTGATGCGTACCGTCGGTGATGTGCGCAACGGGGCCAATGCCATCTATAGCGGTGCCAGCGAAATCGCCACCGGCAATAACGATCTCTCTTCGCGCACCGAGCAACAGGCCGCTTCGCTGGAAGAGACGGCAGCCAGCATGGAGCAACTGACCGCAACGGTGAAACAGAACGCCGAGAATGCGCGTCAGGCCAGCCATCTGGCGTTAAGTGCTTCTGAAACGGCGCAACGCGGCGGCAAAGTGGTGGATAACGTAGTACAGACCATGCGCGATATCTCCACCAGTTCGCAGAAAATCGCCGATATTATCAGCGTAATTGACGGCATTGCTTCCAGACCAATATTCTGGCTTTGAACGCGGCGGTTGAAGCAGCGCGCGCGGGTGAGCAAGGGCGCGGTTTTGCGGTGGTCGCGGGTGAAGTGCGTAATCTGGCTCAGCGCAGCGCTCAGGCGGCTCGTGAAATTAAAAGCCTGATTGAAGACTCGGTGGGGAAAGTAGATGTTGGCTCTACGCTGGTCGAAAGCGCAGGGGAAACAATGGCGGAGATTGTCAGTGCCGTGACCCGCGTGACGGACATTATGGGTGAAATTGCTTCTGCTTCTGATGAGCAGAGCCGTGGTATCGATCAGGTTGGCTTAGCGGTTGCTGAGATGGACCGGGTAACTCAACAGAACGCTGCGCTGGTGGAAGAATCTGCCGCTGCCGCCGCCGCGCTGGAAGAGCAGGCCAGTCGCCTGACCGAAGCTGTGGCAGTGTTCCGGATTCAGCAACAGCAGCAACAGCAGCGTGAAACATCGGCTGTGGTAAAAAACGTGACGCCAGCTACGCCGCGTAAAATGGCAGTGGCAGATAGCGGGGAGAACTGGGAAACGTTTTAATCGCCATAAAAATGCCCGATAAGCAAAATGTTATCGGGCATAGGGAGTTTAATCTTTACGCGGGTCGTTGATCGGCTGACGAACCAGGAAGATGTACGCCAGTGCTCCCGCTGCGGTGACGCAACCGCAGATGATTAGTGCCAGACGGAATGAGTGGGTGGTATCAACAATAAAACCAGTAGTGATCGGCGCAAAAGAGGCGCAGATGAAGCTGGCAAAGTTCTGGATACTGCCCACCGACGCCGTCATGCGAGAAGCAACTGCGACGTGGATCAAGCCCCAGCAGGATGTTCCGGCAAAGTGAATACAGAACAGTGCCATGCCAATCAGCAGAACCGCCGTCATGGATGTTGTCGCTTGCGGTACGACCAGCGTAAAGGCGGCAGAACAGAACATCCCGGCAATAATGCAGATCTTACGGCTTTTAATCGGAGCCATTCCCCCTTTGACCAGCCAGTCAGTAACGTAACCGTTGACCAGCATCCCGGCAGCCCCAAACAGGAAAGGGATAGCCGCCATCAACCCTGTGCTTTTTAAATCCAGGTTATAGGCTGTTTGCAGGTAACCAGGAAGCCAGGCCAGATACAGCCACGCAGTGTAGTTGATGCCACTGAATCCGAGCATCATTCCCCACATTGTGCGGTTACGGAACAGGCTGCGCCATTCGGCAAAACTGAGCGGATCTCGGCGGGCATTGACGCTACCTGCATTGAGATAAGCTTGTTCAACGGCAGTCAGTTCTACGTGCTCGCGGTTGCGATAGAGCATATACCAGCCAATGGCGAGAAAAATCCCCAGCACACCAATGGTAATAAACATCCCACGCCAGCCCATCACCAGCATCATCGCCGCCAGAATCGGTGGGCTTACGGCAACGCCAATGGTAGAAGCTGCGTTGAAGAAGCCCATCGGGCGTCCGCGCTCTTTGATGTTGAACCAGTCGTTAATGACTTTTACGCCACATGGTTCATCGGCGCTTCACCAATCCCCATACCGATACGCACCAACACGAACTGCGTAAAGCTGTGCACCATGCCAGACATGGCCTGGAACAGTGACCAGAAGAACATCCCCAGTCCCAGCATCAGGCGTGGGCCTTTACGATCCAATAGTGGGCCGCAAGGAAGTTGCGCAATCCCGTAAGCGAGTGAAAACACGGAGAGCAAAGCGCCGATTTCGGTGGCACTTAATCCCAATTCTTCACGAATCGTTAAATTTGCTACCGACAGCGAACTGCGGTCGAGATAATTGATTACCGCCGCAAAAAATAATAACAACATGGCGGTGGTTTGAATGCGTTTAATTCGGGTACTGCGTTGAACTAATCCATCTGGTGGCACGGGAATATCTGCCGACGAAGATGGAGTAAATGAAGAACGCGGATCGAGGGTGATATTTTCTTTTTCCACGCCGGACTCCTGTATTTATAATTTTAATTGTTTACGTAATTGTGCATTACGCAAGGTTGACATTAACGGCAGGTTAAAGTTTTAGGACTTTACTACCGCTCACAAAAACATTTTTAGTCGACTGATTGTGAGCATAGGTAAGCGGGAATTTCCCGGTATTTATCTTTTGATAAAACCGTGCACCCGCTAATAGTTTGCTGTTTTTAATCCGTACTTAATGAGCATAACGCGTGTTCTCATTAATGGATCGAATCATTGATTGTTTAGCTGAATTCAATGGTTACGGAGCGCAAGGGTGGCATCAAGGTCACTGCGGCAAATCAGAGCGCTGAGAATGGTCATATGCTCATCGACGGCAATGATATTGCGCTGTTTAAGATCGCTTTCGTCCCATTGATAGTGAAAATGAAAGATGACTGAGATGATCTCAAGAGATTGATCAAAAAAGATATTGTCGGCAGCTGAAAGCAGTAAGGAGTGAAAATCTCTGTCAAGTTGCGAGAACATGCGAAAGCTATTGCCGATGTTGTCACGCAGTAGCCGATGACGTTCGAGCATGGTTTTCGCCTGCAGCCAGCGGGGATCATGATCAGGCAGGTTGAGAAAGTGCTGAAGTGAATGTGTTTCGAGCATTTCGCGTAGTTCAAACAGCTGCTCGGCGTAGGATTGATCGAATTGCTTCATGCTCCACTGGCCGCGCTTTTCGCTTTGAATAAGATTATAACGGCCGAATTTTAAAAGATATTCTCTTACTACAACCGGGCTGACACCCGCGGCCCGAGCCAGTTGCAGTTCAGAAAAAGTTTCCCTAGGGCGTAACTGGCGCTGGTTTATCATCGTGAAAAAAGCCTGCTCAAACACTTTGTTTTGTTCACTCATTGAAGCGGTAGTACAGGCGAAACCGTCATCATGGTCAGGTTTACGCGCAATCACATAGTCGTTTCCAACCTGCGTTAAGACGCCGCATTCGCGTAAGTGGCTGAGAATATGACGCACTGTAGTGCGGCTGATGTTGTACATTTCCGCCAGCGCACTTTGCGATGGAAGTGGGGAAGGGATATGACCCCGCGCCATATCATCAATGACCTGGTTAATCACATTGTGGCGTAAATTTTGTGAACGACTCATATTTTCCTCCTTGTGAGTCCATTAAAACCCGATTTAAAACATTTTTATGCGTGTGTTTTCACAAAACAGATTTTCCGTTCCGCTGCCATTTTTCATTTTCATTGATATCTAAGGCAACAAAAAATGGAGAGCCGAATCATGTCTACGATGAATGTTTTAATTTGCCAGCAGCCGAAAGAATTAGTCTGGAAACAACGCGAGATACCTATTCCGGGTGACAATGAAGCATTAATAAAAATTAAGTCTGTCGGGATTTGCGGTACCGATATTCATGCCTGGGGTGGAAATCAACCATTTTTTAGTTATCCACGGGTTTTAGGCCATGAAATATGTGGGGAGATTGTTGGGCTGGGTAAAAATATTGCAAATCTTAAAAATGGACAGCAAGTAGCGGTGATCCCTTATGTTGCCTGTCAGCAATGCCCGGCGTGTAAAAGCGGGCGTACCAATTGCTGTGAAAAAATTTCAGTCATTGGCGTGCATCAGGATGGCGGTTTTAGTGAGTATTTGAGCGTGCCGGTGGCGAACATTTTGCCCGCAGATGGTATTGACCCGCAGGCGCAGCATTGATTGAACCTTTCGCTATTAGCGCTCATGCGGTACGTCGCGCAGCCATTGCTCCCGGCGAGCAGGTGCTGGTGGTCGGGGCGGGGCCAATCGGTCTGGGCGCGGCGGCAATCGCTAAAGCCGATGGCGCACAGGTGGTGGTGGCGGATACCAGTCCGGCGCGCCGTGAACATGTGGCAACGCGTCTGGAGTTGCCCGTGCTGGACCCATCAGCCGAAGATTTTGACGCGCAGCTGCGGGCGCAGTTTGGTGGTTCTCTGGCGCAGAAAGTGATCGACGCGACAGGTAATCAACATGCGATGAATAACACCGTGAATCTGATTCGTCACGGCGGCACGGTGGTATTTGTCGGTCTGTTTAAAGGTGAGTTGCAGTTCTCCGATCCAGAATTCCATAAAAAAGAAACGACGATGATGGGTAGCCGCAACGCCACGCCGGAAGATTTCGCTAAAGTCGGTCGACTGATGGCGGAAGGGAAAATCACTGCCGACATGATGTTAACCCATCGCTACCCGTTCGCCACGCTGGCAGAAACCTACGAGCGTGATGTGATTAACAATCGTGAGTTGATTAAGGGTGTAATTACTTTCTGATAAGGCGAGATTATTAAAGTTGCCATGCAGCGTCCGGGGAAGTGTTGGGCGCTGTTTTTTTTCTGTTTCTCAATGATGTTTTGTAGGCCGGAGAAGATGTGTAGGTCGCACCTTATGCGACCTACACATCAGTCAGAAATTACCCTTCACGTTCCACAACTTTAATTTCCACCATGCCGATCCCGAGCTTACGCGGCGAGTGTCCGAGGATATTCCCTTCGTTGGTTGAGACAGGTTCCGGCGGCACAATTACCAGTGTGTCGGCATCGGTTGGGTTATCGAAATGCAGTGTGGTGGTGGTCACTTCATTGCCCAGCACAAGAGTTTGTTCTTCATTGCCTACGCGTACCGGAATAGGACGGCTGGCGTTATTGCCGTATGCTTTGGCGGTAATCACCACGTCAAATTTCTTCGGCAGCGGATGCTTGTACTCGATTTTTACTTCATCGCCCAGCTGCGCGTTGGACCAGCGGCCCCACGACTCTGGACGGGAAATCCCACTAAACTGTTTCACCTCTTCTGGCGCACCGGCGACGTTGAAGATGAAACTGTCGGCTTTGTAGCGAATATCGTTATCAACAATTTTCAGCGTATCGACATTGCTTTATAACGCGCCATGTCGATGACCGTATCTTTAAATGCCGTTTTGCCCTGCCATGTTGTTTTGTCAACATGCTGAACAATTTGCTGACCGCCAAGCTGCCCTTGCGAGACACACCAGTCGGTGGAGAGTGCCAGTTCCGGAGCCCAGAGTTGTGCCATCTTATAGCAACGGTCAACCCAGACGAAATTGTCGCGTGGAGCGAAATCGGCCAGCTGGAAACGCAGCGGTGCTGAGTATTCGCTTTCCGGCAGCGGTTCCACGCGTTTGTCTGAAACCCGCAACAGCAGCGGCAAACGGAAATGGCTACCCGAGAAGGCAATCATGTTTTTCTGCTGGTCGATGGTGAACTCTTTCATCTCTTTAGGGAATTTCCACAGGCGGATGATATCTGGCTTCCACGCCAATGTTTTCTCTTTGATATTGAGGAAGATTTCCGACATCGACTGCCCGGATAAACTGCTACGACCAAGTCCGAGATAGTTATCGCCACCGAGAATGTCCAGCACCGTCGCGCCGTTATCCATCGTGTTACGCTTCACTGCCAGCGTCTCTTGCTGCGGCTTGTCGCCACGAATGACAAAAAACAGGTTATTGCGATCCTGCTTATTGAGGTATTTCCACGCCGTGTTGTTCATCGCTAAATGGTCAGAAGAGACGACGATGACAGTATCTTTAAACCACGGTGACGCTTTGATTTTGTTGATAAACGTCGCGATATTCTCCTGGCTGCAACTTACCGCGCTGAATGACTGATTCGGTTTACCGTCAAAATCATATTTTTTGCGGTTACAGGTACGAGAAATAAAACCATCCGGGTGATGGGTATCGACTGTCAGGGTAAACAGTGAGAATCGCTGACCTGAGCGGGAAAGCTCTTCAAACTTTTTCCACGCTTCATCGAGAACGGTATCGTCGTAGAATCCCCAGTCGTTGCGATAGTGCGGGTCGGCTACCACGCTTTTCAGCTCTTCTGAGCCGTATAAGTGGTCGAAGCCGTGCGATTTCAGAAACACATCTTTACCAGCAAAACGCAGATTTGCGCCCTGCACGAAATAGTTCTGATAACCCGAGTTTTTCAGGATATCGCCCAGACAGATGTTCTGCGGGAAGAAGCTGGAGACAGAGGCGGAGGCGTTGCTTCAAAGGGGGCAAACAGCGGTATGCCGCACTGAGAAGCACCATGCCCGCAATCGTGTAATCCGTTCCTGGCAGCTGCTGCGTGTGGCTGAAATCCAGGCCTTCATTTTTCAACGCGCCCAGTTCAGGCGTGAGATCCGGGAAAGCCTCGTTATCAAAATAGGTCCGCTCGAGACTTTCGCCGTAGATATAAACCAGGTTGAGTTTCGGGTCAGGGATAGTTTTCGACGGCTCTTTATAATAAGCCGCAAGTCCGGGTCGCCATCGCGTGACTGGGATTTCACCAGTTCCGTTATCTGACGAAATGCCGGGCTGGCGTCCACCGAACCCAGCGCCAGTAAGAGCGCCAGCAGGCTGTAACCAAAATGGTGCGGATGATGGCGACGACGGCGCAGGATCCAGCCCAGCGCACCGAACACCGCTGTCAGCCCCAGCACAATGCCGATACCCGGCAGGATGTATTTGCTGACGCCAGCACCGGTCAGGCTGTTGGTTAAGGTATAGAGAACCGCGTCGTTAATACCATCGCCAGTAAAATAGTCGCTGGCAAACAGGGTGATATTTAAAACGACAAATAGCCCCAGCACTGTTAATGTGGCTGCAAACCACCAGGTGTTACGTCCCGCTTTCCATGCGTAAATCAGCACAGAGGCGAGAAAAAGGGCGAAAGAGAGTAGTTCTGACAACGGGCGATCCTCACTAAACCGGGCCGTTTAGCCAACGTTTAAGCTTTTTGAGAAGCACAATGTAATGGCGTCGCCATATTGCTGCAATTCTAGTGTCAAAAAAATGCGATGTTGTTAGGAATTAGTTTATAAACAGACTTTTTTGATCGCGGTCGCTTCCCGTGTAACAGGGGGAAAACCGTCCAGGAGCAGGGAAAAGGGCAGGAGAGAGCCGCGTCAGCCGGGTAACAGCTAAAACGCGGCGTTTCGCGGTTCAGGAAATGAAGTTCAGCCCTGCTTTAACACCAGATCGCAGGCTTTGGTTTTCACCTTTTCTGCCAGCGGAGTCGTTCCGATGTTATCCAGATTGAGTTGCTGACCATCTTTGGTTTTCAGCAAACCCTGAATGCCATCCAGATAGTTGGTGTCTTCTTTTTGTTCTTCACTGTTCAGGCCCAGCTTTTCCAGCACCTGGTTCTTGATGTTTTCGGCATCGGTTACCGAAGCCAGCTTTTGCTTCGCGCAGTATTGCAGAATGCCTGCGGCGTTGTTCATGTTATCTGCGCTTAAGGCCTGGTTCCCGCTGCTAAGCAAGTTAGTTAATGACGCGAGCGACCAACCGCTTCCTGTGTCGTGCTGTTTTGGTTGCCAAGTTCGCTGGCGGCGCTGGAGAGCGCATCTTTCCAGGACGCAGCATGCACCCCGGTGGAAATTAATGCGCTGGCGGCAATGGCACAGCACAGAAGGTGTTTAACAGTTTCATCATCATTACTCAAGGTGGAATTGTGTCGCAGTATACCGCCAGAAACGGGGATTAATACTCTTTACCTGTTACCCGGCTACGGTAGCTATCCCAGTTGAAGATCACCCATAAACTGTTACCCAGGCGCATACGGTCCATCACGCGTTCGCCCAGCAACTTGGTCATCTCTTCCATATTACTGTTGGTCAGCATCCCGGTTGGCGTTTGGAAGAAGAGCGGCGATCGACGATCTGGTTGATGATCACTTTTTCGTATTTCGATTCGGTCTGCACGCCGATCTCATCGATCACCAGCAGATCAACGTTGCTCAGATCGTTAAGCAGTTGTTCTTCGCTGGTACCGCTATTCCTGAAGGTATCTTTCATCGCCGACATAATATCGGCCACGGTGATGATCAATACGGATTTACCGCGTAGCAGCAGCTCGTTGCAGATTGCCGCCGCCAGATGGTTTTTGCCGGTTCCTGGCTTACCAGAAAAGATGAAGCTGGCGATGTTGCCGTCAAACTCTTCGACATACTGGCGCGCTTTGCTTAACGCATTCATCTGCCCTTCACACTCAACGCGATAGTTCTCAAAGGAGCAGTCTGATGCAGTGGACGAATACCGGAGCGGTTAAAGGTGCGCTGCATTTTCATCGCCCGATTTTCACGTTCGAGAGCGGCGGAGCGGATCGCCCCTTGTTCTTTCTGCCAGGCCAGTAGCTCTTCACCCGTTTTGAATGCAGGTTTGATATGGGCAGGCATCATTTTTTGCAGGCGTTGCATCAGGTCGCCAACGTTTTTCATCGTTACCCTCTGAATCCTGGTGGAATTTGGCTGTCAGGTTCGCTGACCGTATTCACATCTCGTTTCGGCAGTCCGCCGTTGCTGGCACGTCCGATTTGCAGGCTGCGCGCCAGTTTTTGTTGCCACTGCACATGGTGAAAAACTTTACCTTCGCCTGCCAGTAGCAATGAATGAGGCCAGTTCTTCGGTGGTCACCGGTTCTCTTAGTGCCACGCCCCATAGAGCAGCCAGGCGGATAAAGTCGGCATCGGGTTGCCAGTCCGGATACATGGCAAATTTCCCCATTGGTACAGCAACGGGAGCGGCTTGCGGTTCCTGATAGAGTTGATCGTCCAGAGCGACATCGCTTCCCGGACGCGCCAGCTTTTCTTCCAGTGCCAGCAGTTCAGCCAGGCGTGCAGGCGTGACGGCATAAACGCCGGGGCATTGTTAGCAAATACGGCAACCACACCGCCTTCAGCTTTTGCCAGAACGGTTTGGTGATCGTGTACCAGGGCGTCAATACCAACGACGTCCGGGGTCAAAACTCTGGAAGACATACTGTTTCTCAAATATGGAACGATGAACGAGAAGGGAGATAACTTTATAGTAACACACGGAGGAGAGGAGCTGTCTCTCATCCGCGTGCTTTAAGCGAGGCAATTTTATACGCGAGGGCGCTTGCGGTACAACCATAATCCAGGAATGGAAAGACCGATGGATAACGCACCAACAATCGATGAAGCTGTAAGAAAGTTGGTTAATAGGGTAATCATCAACGGTTCGCTGTAACCTAACTGGCTGATTTTTACCGCCGAAATCATTGCGGTATAAGCGATATGCCCGGAAACATGGGGATAACGGCCGCCACGGTAAACACTTTCGGATGCGCCAGATACCAGCGCGACCATTGAATACCAATGGTGCCGACCAGCATAGAGGCCATAAAGGTTGACCACTCAATATTCAGCCCGCTGGTCATCAAGATCATTCGGGAACCATGACCTATCGAGCCAAGCAGCGCACACCAGCGTAACGCCCGCACGGGAACGTTGAACACCATCGCAAAGCCGACCGCTGGAATGGCGGCGAGGATCATATCCTGCGCCAATGCAAACAGAAACTCGATCACACCCATCCGCGTAGCCCCCAAATCGTCAGTGCCATCACCACGCCGACGCAGGTAGCCAGCGTCAGCAGACTGGCGATCGCCCAGCGTGCCAGTCCGGTATTGATGTGGCCTTTAAACATATCGGCGACGGCATTAATCAACGGAAGCCCGGCACCAGCAGCAGAACGCTGGCGGCCATCGCAATGGTGGGTGTATCGCTGAAAGTGGGGAGTTGCAAAAGCAATCCGGAAATGGTGGTGGCGGCGAAAGCGGTAAGGCAAAAGTTGATCTGTGGATGAAGATGACGTTGTGCCAGCAGCTGGCGGATATACATCGCGGTCGTACTGGCAAAGAAGGTGATGACGGCACCATCCCAGCCACCGTTATTGAGTTTACAGAAACAGGCGCAAGAAAGGCCAACCATTAAGGCTACCAGCCATCTTGGGTAACGTAATGGCTGAATTTGGCTAAATCGTTTCTCTACGCCTTTGTAATCCAGCAGATGATGCTCCGCAAGAATCACAATGTGCTGGACTTCAGTCACCACATGCATATTAATGCCGCGATCGTGATTTTTTCGTGTCGATGTCAGGCATTGCCCATCTTTAATAGTTGTCAGCACTATGGCGTTCGAAGAGATAGAACTTTCGACGCTGTCCATTCCCACGCCCGACCCAGTCGTGAGGAAAGCTCATCAACCAACGCGCTTTCCGCACCATGTTGCAAAAGAAATAATCCACACTGGATACAAAGCCGCGTTACGGCTCGCTGTTGCTCAGTTTGCATAACTCGCCCTTTGTCATAGACGTGCTGCGTATTGTTCAGATAATGAGAATCCATTTGTATCATGAAGCACGGTTGTTTTGCGGTAGGTTAAGATCAAAATTGCGCTGATTAATCCTGGTTATCGGGACAAGCTCGGTGATAAAAAGCGAATTATCTCTCGCCGCAAACAAACTATCACATGAATATTATCACTATAATGAATTTATTGTTTTAGCCTTTACGGGTCAGGATAATAGATAGCTGGGCGCGTTTTTTAGTGTTAACAAGTTAAAATCATCAGATTTTATTGAATAAATATTGATTGTGTGATTCCCGCATTCTGCGGGAAGGGATATCATTTAATTATAAATTAAATGAATGTGATTTCTGTTTTTCATTAAGTATTCCTAACAACTTAATGTAGATATTTTAAATGTCTCCAGGCTATTTCATCAGGTTATCATTTGATGCTAACCTTCTGACACATGCAGTGGAGTTGTTGTGCAGCAGGAGTATGCTGATATGAAAGTGAATGCTAAGGATAATTTATTCGCTTAATCTATTAATTTGCTGGAAACATTTAAGGAATGAATATCCTGAATAAACCATCATAATTTTTAGACAGTGGATGTGGAGGAAATATGTTGCCAGGATGCTGCAAAAATGGAATTGTTATCAGTAAAATACCTGTTATGCAAGCAGGGTTAAAAGAGGTCATGAGGACTCACTTCCCTGAATATGAAATAATATCCAGCGCCTCTGCGGAGGACCTTACCTTATTACAATTACGTCGTTCCGGATTAGTCATTGCTGATTTAGCCGGTGAAAGTGAAGATCCACGTTCTGTTTGTGAACATTATTATTCTTTAATCTCACAATATCGGGAAATTCACTGGGTTTTCATGGTGTCACGTTCCTGGTATTCCCAGGCAGTAGAATTGCTCATGTGCCCTACGGCGACGTTATTGTCTGATGTTGAACCCATTGAGAATCTGGTCAAGACCGTACGTTCCGGCAATACGCACGCAGAGCGTATCAGCGCCATGCTGACCTCTCCGGCAATGACTGAAACTCATGATTTTAGCTATCGCTCCGTCATTCTCACTCTTTCTGAGCGCAAGGTACTGCGGCTATTAGGTAAAGGATGGGGCATCAACCAGATAGCTTCATTGCTTAAGAAAAGTAATAAAACTATCAGCGCCCAAAAAAACAGTGCGATGCGTCGACTGGCAATTCACAGCAACGCTGAAATGTATGCATGGATAAATAGCGCGCAGGGTGCAAGAGAACTTAACTTGCCTTCTGTTTATGGAGATGCCGCAGAATGGAACACAGCCGAATTAAGAAGAGAAATGTCGCACTCATAGAAAAATGCGTCATGAGTAGTATCGGTATTGAGAGTTTATTCAGAAAGTTTGCGGGTAACCCTTATAAGCTCCATACCTATACCAGTCAGGAGTCATTTCAGGATGCCATGTCGCGGATCTCGTTTGCGGCGGTCATTTTTTCTTTTTCTGCCATGAGAAGTGAGCGCAGAGAGGGATTATCTTGCCTGACTGACTGGCGATTAAGTTTCCGCGTACCCGGCGTTTAGTTATTGCGGATGATGATATTGAAGCTCGGCTGATTGGTTCATTGTCGCCATCACCGCTGGACGGTGTATTAAGTAAAGCGTCAACGCTGGAGATTTTTCATCAGGAACTCTTTTTGTCATTAAATGGTGTACGTCAGGCGACCGACCGACTGAACAATCAGTGGTACATTAACCAAAGCCGGACGCTAAGCCCCACGGAGAGAGAAATATTGCGCTTTATGTCGCGTGGCTACTCAATGACACAAATTGCCGAGCAGCTTAAACGCAATATCAAAACGATCCGTGCACATAAATTTAATGTGATGTCGAAACTGGGCGTCAGTTCTGATGCAGGGTTGTTGGAGGCCGCAGATATTCTGTTATGTATGCGGCATTGCGAAGCAAGTAATGTGTTGCATCCCTATTAATCCGCATGATGCCGGGTTTACTTCCCATAAGCGCTAACTTAAGTTGAACCATCTGAAGAATGCGACGCTCGGTGCCTCGTTAAGACGATGCCTCGCGTTCTTCAATTGCGTTTTGTAGGCTGTCAGGGATACTGTCCCACGAATGGCCACCTGTAAGCTCCAGATGACCATTTTTGTTATTCTCCACAACGAGT
>ENA-OQER01001063-OQER01001063.1-human-gut-metagenome-genome-assembly--contig:-NODE-1063-length-14052-cov-5.530844_pt1 | contig 14052 bp, 22 predicted proteins | sample MGYA00242797_ERZ504639 | MGnify/ENA primary metagenome ERZ504639 (study PRJEB26092, sample SAMD00036306) | human gut metagenome | host: Homo sapiens | study: EMG produced TPA metagenomics assembly of...
CCGAGCGCGCGGCAGATGCCGCTAGCCATGCGACGCAAAAGATCAAGATTGCCCAGTACTATGAGGACCGTCTGGGCGAGCGCTATGCCGGAACCGTCTCGTGGGTTAGCAGCATGGGCCTCTTTGTGCGCTTGGACCTGACGCAGGTCGAAGGCTTGGTTTCGATCAAGAGCCTGGGCAACGAGTGTTCGAGTTCGACGAGGATGCGCTTACGCTGACGGGCGCCGACACGGGGACTCGCTATGAACTGGGCCAGCGCGTGATTATCGAGGTCTCGCGCGTCAATACCACGCGTGGGCACTTGGACTTTAAGCTTATCCATTAGCCAAATCTCGACTCATGGCGGGAGAGCGGAGGGCGGTCTTTCGGGGCCGCCCTCCGCATTTGGATCATGGCTACCTTGCCGTCTGCTCGGCCGCCCGCTTACCTGCTATTCGAGAGGTAAAACCTACCAAAATAAACCTGTCCCTTTTTGGCAGGTTTACAAGAAAGCGGGGATGAGATGCGACGGTGTATGGTTATGCGCGGGTGAGTTCGCGCGATCAGAATCTTAATCGGCAGCTGGATGCGCTGGGCGCCTATGGCGTGGGCTCGGCGAATATTTATGCCGACCATGCGAGCGGCAAGGACTTCGATCGACCGCGCTATCGCGAGCTGCTGCACGTCCTGGGAGACGGGGACGTGCTGGTGGTGCTTTCTATCGACCGACTTGGCCGTAATTACTCCGAGATTCTTGAGGAATGGCGTCGCATTACCAAGGAGCTCGGGGTTGCCATTGTGGTGTTGGACATGCCATTGCTTGACACGCGCGCCAGGGCCAGCGGCGCGCCGGATGTGACCAATACCCTGATTGCCGATATTGTGCTGCAACTGCTGAGCTACGTGGCGCAGGTGGAGCGCGAGAATATCCATCGGCGCCAAGCGGAGGGGATTGCAGCGGCGCGGGCGCGAGGGGTCCGTTTCGGTCGACCTCGCAAGCCGTGCCCTCCTCAGTTTGAGCTGGTACGCGATAGCTATGAGGCAGGCGATATTACCCGCAGCCAGGCAGCAAAGTGCCTGGGCGTGTGCGTGGGGACGTTCGATCGCTGGATGCGCGAGGCGGGGTAGGGGTTTGCGCCGCTTTGGCGCTTCCTGTTGCGATTCAAATTTTGATACGGTGACGATGCCATTTGGGGCTACACTCGCTGATATTCAAAAAAGGAGGTAGGCCCTTGGCGCGCGTAAAACAAATAATCGGATGGACCGCGATCGTTCTGTTTACTGCAACGCTGGCGGGCATCTGGGTGCTGACGGAGCAAAATGCGGTGGAGACGTCGTTGCTGAGCGAGTCCACCGCGCGTGTGGTGGAGGGTCAAGCTACGGGCGTACAGGCTGCCGATGTCGCGGGTGAAGCTCAGACCGAGAACGGGATGACCGGGGGCACCGATTCGGCTGCTTCGAATGTCCGGTCTGGCCGACTTGCTTCCATTCGCATGTGGGTGGCACGAACGTCCGTCGCGTTGCCCATACCGTAGAGTTTTTCTTCGTCGGATTGTTCGCCTCGGTGGTCGTGGTTTGCTTTTCCAGGCGTCCGTGGAGCGTATGCTCCCGTTGCGTGCCCGTGTTGCTCTTTTGCGCCGTCTGCTCCGTTGGCGATCAGGTACATAAGATCTTTGTTCCCGGCAGGCATTTCGACGTTATCGATTTAGGATTCGATGCTGCGGGCTATGTCACCGCCATGCTGTTGGTATTGCTGGCAGCGGTGTTGGTGCGCCATGCGACTCGGCCGATCGGCGCCCATGCGAGGCGCTAGCCGGTAACAAGCCCGTTTTTGATAATGCGATCTTGTTGAATTATTTTGTGTCGCGCGTATTTCCGAGCGGTCGGATTGAGGGGCGAGCGGTAGAACGCTCGCCCTTTGTGCGCCACGATGCGGCACAATGTACCGTAAAAGCTGTTTATATCCGGTACGAATCGTTCGTTGGTCTTTAATTCTTCTCAACGGAGGTGTTTGAGATGGCAAACGGATTGCTTTTGCGGCTTCGCGAGCGTGAGCTCAGCGCGAGCCCGGCGGAACGCAATGTCATCGCATATGTAAGCGCTCATCCGCACGAGGTGGTCGGGCTGTCCGTCCGCGGTCTTGCCGATGCCACGTTCTCCTCGCCCTCGAGCATTTTGCGCTTTTGCAAGCGCTTGGGTTTTGCGGGCTACAAGGAGTTCCAGCGCGAACTGATTGCCGAGCTGGCGCTCTTGGGTGACAAGAAAGACGTTGCCCTCGAGGACATCTCCATGGATGACAGCGTCGAACGTATCGTGGGGAAGGTGATGAAAAGCAACGTGCGCACGATCGAAGCGACGGCGCGAACGCTCGATTACACCGTCTTGGAGCGATGTGCGGCCTATCTTAAGCGGGCACGCGCGGTCAATCTGTTCGGTATCGGTGCCTCTCGTTTGGTCGCGCACGATCTGGCGCAAAAGCTCATGCGTGTCGACAAAGAGTGCCATCTGTACGACGACTGGCATGATCAGCTCTTGTGTGCCAAGAACATGCATGAGGCGATATGGCAATCGCCTTTAGCTACTCGGGCTTGACGCAAGAGGTGCTGGGCTGCGCCGCCGAGGCCCAACGTCACAACTGTCCCGTTGTGGCCGTGACCAAAGTAGATGGATCATCCAAGCTTGCCACCATGGCCGATGCCGTGCTCGGCGTCGCTGCGAGTGAGCCCTTGGTCCGCAGCGGTGCCATGGCTTCGCGTATGGCCCAGCTTATGGTTGTCGATGCCCTGTACGCTGCTTACGTTGCCAGCGACTACGAACGGGCGACACATGTCATTAAGCAAAACTACATCGAGAAACAGGAAAGATGAGGTGAATGAAATGCTCGATTTAACAAAATTCACGACCGAACAGCGTAATCAAAGGTCTATGGACCTCGATACGATGACATCGCTGCAAATCGTCACGACGATGAATGATGAGGATCTTCGTGCCGTCCAGTCGGTCACAAAAGTGCTGCCCCAGGTTGCCACAGCAATCGACTGGGCTGCTGAGGCACTCGAGCGCGGCGGGCGCGTCTTTTACATGGGCGCAGGCACCAGCGGTCGTCTGGGCGTACTCGACGCTTCGGAGTGTCCGCCCACGTTTGGCGTGTCACCCGATCTGATTGTCGGGCTCATTGCCGGAGGCGAGACGGCGTTTATCAAGCTGTCGAAGGTGCCGAAGACAGCGAGGAACTTGGCGCGAGCGACCTGCGGGAGCGTGGACTCTCGGACAAGGATCTTGTCGTTGGCCTGGCGGCAAGCGGCCGTACTCCCTATGTGGTGGGCGCCTTGTGTACGCCAAGGCAACTGGGTGCAAGACCATTGCAATTGCCTGCAACCAAGGGTCAAAGATCGGGGAGAGCGCAGATCTTGCCATTGAACCCGTGCCCGGTCCGAGGTGCTGACCGGCTCAACGAGGCTCAAGGCGGGAACGGTTCAAAAACTCATCCTCAACATGATTTCAACCGGTGCCATGGTCAAGATCGGCAAGGTATACCAAAACCTGATGGTCGATGTGCAGCAGACGAACGAGAAGTTGGTGGTGCGCGGCCAGAACATCGTGATGGAGCGACCGGCTGCACGCGCGAGCGCGCTATTCAGCGCTTGCAGATGCCGGCGGCCACGTAAAAACCGCTATTGTCTCGGTGCTGCTGGACTGCGATGCCGAGCAGGCTGCGGTAGCTCTTGGGCGGGCGCGAGGCCATGTCCGTGCTGCGGTGAGTGGCCATGAGAAGAGCAATGCCGATGCCCAATAGGTGCGCGGCGTGATCTGATACGACATCCAGACGAGATACCCAATACAAGGAGGAGTTATGACGAACAAAGAGCTGGCTCAAAAGCTGCTGGACCTTTTGGGCGGTAAAGACAACGTGCTGGCAAACGCGGCGTGCATGACGCGCCTGCGCGTGACCGTCAAAGACACGGGCAACGTTGACACGGAGGGCATTAAGGCACTCGACGGCGTGATGGGCCTGGTCGAGGACGACACGATGCAGATCGTGTTGGGTCCGGGCAAGGTGAATAAGGTGCTCGAGGAGTTCTCCAAGTTCACCGGCCTTGCGAAAGGCGTTGCCGACGAGAGCGTGGTTGACGCTGCGGCCACAAACAAGGCCGCGCAGAAGGCCAAGTACGAGTCCAAGCCGGTTCAGGCCTTCCTCAAGAAGATTTCCAATGTCTTCGTCGCCCTGCTTCCCGGCATCATTGCGGCTGGCCTCATCAACGGTATCTGCAACGTCATTAACGTCTCGACGGCAGGCGCGCTTGCAGGCGAGTGGTGGTACCAGGCATTCGTTCCATGGGCTGGGCCTGTTTGCCTATCTGCCATCTTGGTGGGCTATAACGCGGCGCGTGAGTTTGGTGGCTCCGCTGCGCTGGGCGGCATCGCCGGCATGATGTGTATCGCCAACAGTGCCATGCCCCTGCTTGCGCCTGGCGCGGCTGATCCTGCCGCTGCCATTCTGCTGCCGCTCACCAATGCGCAGTACAACCCCGCAGCGGGCGGCATGATCGCGGCTCTTATCGCTGGCGCATTTTTGCTGGATGGAGCGTCAGATTCGCAAGGTTATGCCCAACGCACTCGACACATTCTTGTCCCCGCTGCTGGTGCTCATCATCGGCGCCTTTGCTCTGATGCTCGTCATCCAGCCGGTTGGCGCATGGCTGACGACTGCCATCTTTAGCGTTTTGACCTTTATCTTCGAGAAGCTGGGCGTCCTGGGCGGCTATATCCTGTCGGCAGGCTTCTTGCCGCTGGTTTCCGTCGGCCTGCATCAGGCGCTCACGCCGATCCACGCTATGCTCAACGATCCCGACGGCGCTACCAAGGGCATCAATTACCTGCTCCCCATCCTTATGATGGCTGGCGGCGGCCAGGTCGGTGCCGGTTTGGCGCTGTACTTTAAGACCAAGAACGCCAAGCTCAAGAAGTACGTCGCAGAGTCCATTCCCGTTGGAATCCTCGGTGTGGGCGAGCCTCTGATGTATGCCGTTACGCTGCCGCTCGTTCGTCCGTTTGTAACGGCCTGCCTGGGTGCCGGATTTGGCGGCGCGCTCGCGGCGCTGCTTCACATCGGCACGGTTTCTCAGGGCGTTTCCGGTCTGTTTGGCCTGCTGATCGTCGTTCCTGGTCAGCAGCTCGGCTACGTTGCCGCTATGCTGCTTGCCTATGCCGCCGGCTTTGTCCTGACGTGGTTCTTTGGCGTCGACGAGCAGAAGATCAACGAGTTCTTTGGCGAGTAGTTTGATATCGCGAGCCGTGTTGCTCAGGGCTCGCGGCGCGCGGCAGATTTCTTGATGCTATGGTTGTGCCGGCGGGGCTAACTGCTCCGCCGGCCTTTTTTTAAAGGAGTGTTGAAGCGTGAAAACGGGTATTTCGATTTATCTTTCCAACCCTCTGCAGGATATTGAGCGGACGATTGAACACGGTGCCGCGGCGGGTGCGCGCTATGCGTTCACCTCGCTGCATATTCCCGAGGATGGGGGAGCGGCGTATGCGATAAGGTCCGTCATGTGCTGTCGCTGCTTTCCGCCCGCGGCATTGCGCTCATTGCCGATGTGGGGCCGCGCACGTGCGATTTGCTCGGGCTTGAGCGCATCGAGGACCTGCGCGATCTGGGGTTGGAATACCTTCGTTTGGACTATGGCTTTAGCGCCCGGCGGGTCGCGGAGCTGTCCGGTGTATTTCGCATTGTGGTCAATGCATCGACGGTGAGTTCTGATGAAATCGCATCGTGGCGTGAGGCCGGTGCCGATGTGACTCGTTTTGCCGCCTGCCACAATTTTTACCCCAAGCCTTATACCGGTTTAGCTCTGGAGGACATTGCTCGGGTGAATCTTCGTCTTGCGGCGCTTGGATTCGAAATCATGGCTTTTGTGCCGGGCGATGCCAACGTTCGCGGGCCGGTATTCGAGGGACTGCGACGGTCGAGACGCAGCGCGGTCGCGCGTCAAAGGTTGCCCTCAATATGCTTGAGCTTGCACATGGCGCCGATTGCGACATTGTGTTGGTCGGCGACCCCGATCTTTCCGATGCGGGCTGGGTGCAGTTTGCTCAAGTTTCCGCCGGATACGTGGACCTGCAATGCGAGCTTGAGCCCGGTTATGCCTATGTGCGTGGCAGATTCATCACGACCGACCCGATTCGAGCACCCTCATCTTTAGGTCTCAGGAGTCGCGTACGACGCTTAAGCCGGATTCCGTGCCGACGGATGCCGGAGCCGGCCTGCCGCGAAAGGCGGGGTCGATCGCTGTGAGCAATAGCGGATATGGGCGCTACGAAGGCGAGCTTGAGATTGCGCGGGTCGATCTTCCCGGTGACGAGCGCATGAACGTTGCGGGCCATATCACGCCCGAGGCAATGGAGCTGCTGCCGTTCATCAAACGCGGATTCGGGGTACGGTTCGTTTAGCGTGTGACCCGTGGGCTACAATTGGCCCATCATACGAAGGCGCCTCGTGTGGCGTGTGCCTGCGTTGGCCGATCTATATTCGGAGGATTCCCATGACCGTACTGTTTGTTGAATATCCCAAGTGCTCGACCTGTAAGAAGGCCAAGGCATGGCTGGACGAACACGGGGTAGAGTATATCGACCGCGATATCGTTTTGGACAATCCCACGGCTGATGAGCTTGCGACCTGGATTGCTCGTTCGGGACTGCCGGTGCGGCGCTTCTTTAATTCGTCGGGCATGAAATATCGAGAGCTGGGCCTGAAGGCGCGTCTAGATGCGGGCATGACGGATCGGGAGTGCTACGAGCTGCTGGCGACCGACGGCATGCTGGTCAAGCGTCCGCTGTTGGTGGGCGACGACTTTGCGATTCCCGGCTTTAGGGAAGCAGCTTGGACCGAGGCGCTGCTGTAGCGGCTGCGGAAAGTGCGACCCGTTTTGAGCGCTCGGGGTGGGACGTGTTTTCCATCGGAGGGCTCGCTCGGCTCAATCCTTGAGCTGTGCCCATTCGTGCGGACCGTAGACCTTTACGTGCTTGTTGGGCTTGCCGCTCCAGTACTCCTCGTCCATAAAGGGCAGATATGCCTGAACACCGGGGCAGATAAAGGGAATCCGCTGCTGTTGCAGTCGCTCGCGTGCGCTGCTCCAGGTGCGCCTCGGATATGACAGTCGGCATACCGGACAGCTCGACGAGGCTTGCCTGGATTCGCTTAAGGTCGGGGAGTCCCGCGTGCCATGACATCCGCATGATCAAAAAGGATGCACGGCGGTATTTTGCCTGCATCACCGTGATGGCGGGGCGCAGGGTGGGATGGATTTTGTCCCGTTCGGGCCAAAGGTCAGCAGTGATCTCGAGGCCCAGGGTCTCCCATAGGTAATCAAGCTCTTCGTCCATGGCGCCTCGATATCCGTGCAATGATGACGGTTCGATTGTGCCATCAGCGTGAGTGCTGCATTGTTGTAATCTACCAGCGGTAGATGCGGGATGTTTTACGGGCTTTGGCGCCGTACGTGTCGCTGGCGCTTCACAGGTCCTTCACGTGTCGGCCGTATTTGACTGAATTTCAAAAAAGTCAAAATTGGGGCTTGCGTCACGGCCGGACTTCCCGTATATTTCTTTCTTGCGCAAAGGCACAGCCGAGCGCAGCGATGCAGTCATTGGGATGTCGTCTAATGGCAGGACAGCGGATTCTGGTTCCGTCAATGGGGGTTCGACTCCCTCCATCCCAGCCATTGCATTTGCTACATATGGCCCGTTCGTCTAGCGGTTTAGGACGCGCCCTCTCAAGGCGGAGATCACCAGTCGAATCTGGTACGGGCTACCAAAATTGAACGCCCGGGCCTCGTAAGAGACCCGGGTTTTGTGTATTGACCGATATTTAAGGCGCGCGTTGAGTCTGCCGCCCGGACCGAGGAGTTGTCATGGACCTGCCTATCAGCTTGGAAGACATCACGTATGCCGAGAACTATCTGGCGCAGGGCGACCTGGCTACGGCGACGCCGCTGCTTGAGCGTCTGGTGGAGCTCGCCGAGGAGTATATCGACGCTGAGTGCAAGACGGAGGAGAAGCGCCAGTACTTTAGCTTCGACAGCAAGTTTGAGCGCCTGGCCTATCGCCGCGTGGAGAAGGATCCGCGCGAGCTGGTGCAGGTCGAGGTTCCCTTTGACCGCCTGTACTCCGACATGGCGTTTGCCTACATTCGCCAGCAGGATTATGTGAGTGCTCGGAATGCCCTGATGCAGGCCGTGCGTTGGATCCCATGAACTGCAACTATCGCTTGGACTTGGCCGAGCTGTTCCGCGCGCTCGAGGACAAGCAGGAGTGGGCATCGCTCTCGTTCTCGGTGCTGGAGCGCGCGAGCGACGGTAAGTGCGCCGCACGTGCCTACACCAACTTGGGTCAGTACTTCTTGGAGCCCGAGACCGAGAACATTTCGGCAGCCGTGGGCTGCGCGCGTCTGGCGCTGCGCCTGGCGCCCAATGATGCGCATACGACGCGCCTGCTCAACAAGATCCATACCACCTATCCGGATGCCGCGGACGAGAGTGACGACCATGTGATGGGTGAGCTCGCCCTGCAGGGCGTGCCGACCTCGCCTTCGGCCGAGATCGCCATCTGCCTGATCATGTGCGCGACCGATGCTGCAAGCGACGGCGACAAGCAGGAGGCTACGCGTCTGACGGTCCGTGCCCGCGACCTGGTGGGCGAGGAGGCATGCGCGGCGATTATCAAGCTGGTGCGCGAGAGCGATGCCGAGCTTAATGCCGAGCGCAGGGCAAAGCGCGAGGCTGCGGGTTCAAACGCCGATGGCGCCAAGGAGGCCGGCGATGCCCAGTAAGCGCGAGCGCAAGCTCATTTCCAAGAATCGCTCGGCACATCACGAGTACTTTATCGATGAGACGTTTGAGTGCGGTATTGAGCTGAGCGGTACCGAGGTCAAGTCGATTCGCGAGCGCGCGTGCCAGATTACCGATACCTTCGCACTGATTCGTGGTGGGGAGTGCTGGCTCGTCGGCCTGCATATCCACCCTTATAGCCATGGTGGCGTGTGGAATCGCGATCCCGACCGTCGGCGCCGTCTGCTGCTGCACCGCAAGGAGATCGACTTTCTTGACGGCAAACTTCGCAACCGCGGCTATGCGCTGGTGCCGCTGGAGCTCTACTTTAATACCGACGGCCGCGTAAAGCTGCTGCTGGGCCTAGGCCGCGGCAAGAAGCTTTAGACAAGCGCGAGGATATGGCCAAGCGCGATGTCCAGCGCGAGATCGACCGCGCCCTCAAGGAGCGCAATCGCTAGGCGTTCTGTATAAGTTACGGTGGAATACGGACTGTTTTGCCTGTTTGAGGGGCTATTCAGTCCTTATTTCACCGCAACTGCGGGCGTCTCATCTTGCTTATACTGTTTTGACACATATGTCTCAAAGGTGGTGTCCGTTGTGGGCGCCGCCTTTTGTGGGTACATACATCCATGAGGTTCCAACCCGGGTTAGGGGAGTGATTGTTATGGACAAAACTGCGTTCTTTACCATGCCGAGCGGTCTGTACGTGGTGAGCGCCGCGGCAGACGGGCTGCGCGCCGGCTGCGTCATCAACACTGCGGTGCAGGTGACGTCCATGCCGCCGCGCATTTCGGTTGCCGTGAACAAGGACAACGTCACCTCGGGCGCATCGCTTCGGCCAAAGCGTTCGCGCTGACCGTGATCGATCAGACCGCCGATATGCTCTACATCGGTAACTTTGGGTTCCGCACCAGCAGCGATTATGACAAGTTTGCCAAATACGAGACCCGCGAGACGGCTCTGGGCATGCCCTATGTGCCCGAGCACGCGGCGGCCCTGTTTAGCTGCCATTTGATCGACACTGTGGATGTTGGCACGCATCTACTGTTTATCGGCGAGGTCGAGGATGCCGAGCGCTTGAGTGACGAGACGCCGCTCACCTACGATTACTACCATAAGGTCCTGAAGGGCAAGACGCCTCCGAAGGCGTCCTCGTATCAAGGCTAGAAATGTTTTAAAAATACTTGCATTATATTATTGAGAATCTATACTGATAAATGAAGTACATCACCAGTCGCGTTTGAGAGGAGAACATCATGGCTGAGGAGAAGAAGACGTATAAGTTCGTGTGCGTCGTTTGCGGTTACGAGGTTGAGGTCGATACGCCCGAGCTGCCCGAGGATTATGTGTGCCCGGTGTGCGGCGTCGGTCCCGATCAGTTTGAGCTCGTCGAGGAGTAGCTCGCAGACACACGGCGAAAGCCGAACATAGCTCTGTCCAAGGGCCTCGGTCGAATTCTCGGCCGGGGCCCTTTTCCTCCGCCCCCAAGGGATCACGGTTGCTGTTGACCGATCCTGTCTGTTGTGAGTCCGACCGACCTTGTCTCAATCTGTAACATCTAACGGTGGAAATTGGGCCCACTTGTTACATATCGAGACAAACCAAAACCGTCCGGCAGAAGATCTCAATCTGTAACATCTAGACATCGAAAGCGGGTCTAGATGTTACAGATCGAGACGTTTGCCTGAGTAGGTGCCCCGCCCCATTACATCCCTGTCAACAACACGACATCGAGAATCGTCACGATGGCACCGATCCCTACGAGCAGCGCGTTGAGTGGACGCGAATTGGCGTATTTGCCCATGACGCGGGGTGAACTGGTGAGCCGTATGAGCACAAAGACCGTAATCGGTAGCTGAAGCGACAGCAGTGCCTGACTCCAGATGAGACCTTCAAAAGGATTTGGGACGACCAGGCACGCCGTCACTGCGCCGACGAAACAGGCCGCCACCCCGATCGAGGAATGTCGGTCGTGGATATCGTATTCCTCGTCGAACATGCCCGCAGTGATGGTCCCCGCCGCCATGCCCGCTGTCACGCTGCTCGATAGTCCCGCGAACAGCAGCGCTACCGCAAAGATGGTCGAGCTCGCCGGGCCCAGAATGGGGGAGAGCGTGGCCGCTGCGACGGCGAGGTCGTCTACGACCATGCCGTGCGCAAAGAAGGTCGTTGCGGCCAGGATGACCATGGCCGAGTTGATTGCCCAGCCCACGCCCATCGAAATGAGCGTGTCGAAGAGCTCGTAGCGCAGACGCTCTTCGATAACCTGCTCGCCTTGGCCTTCGAAGTGCATGGATTGGATGACCTCGGAGTGCAGAAAAAGGTTGTGTGGCATAACGACCGCACCCAGGACACTCACGATAATCGCGGCAGAGCCAGTGGGCATACTGGGCGTGATCCAGCTTGCGGCGGCTTGCGGCCAGTCGACCTTGACTAGTGCAAGCTCGGCCAAAAACGAGAGTCCTACCACGCCTACGAAGGCGATGATCCAGCGTTCGGCTCGCTTGTAGGAGTTCGTCATGAGCATCGCCATCGATACTGCCGCCACGATGACGCAGCCCGCACGCACGGGCAGCCCAAAGAGCATTTGAAGGGCAATCGCGCCGCCCAGGACTTCGGCCATGGCGGTGGCGATGGTCGCGAGATAGGCGCTGCCGAGCACCGCGCGTCCCACGATGCGGGGGAGAAAGCGGGTCGTGGCCTCGGCAAGGCAGGCGCCCGTGGCGATGCCCAAGTGCGCCGCGTTGTGCTGCAGCACGATGAGCATAATCGTGGACAGCGTGACGATCCACAGCAGCGCGTAGCCAAACTGCGAGCCCGCGGCCATATTGGAGGCCCAGTTGCCGGGTCGATAAAGCCGACGGTCACGAGCAGCCCGGGGCCGATATGCCGCGCAATGTCTAGGCCTCCGTGACCACCGGTGCGCCGGGAGCCAAAGTGTTGTTTGAGATGGTTGAACATGGTGAGCTCCTGCGTGCCGTTTGTTTGACGCCGCAAAGGACACCCGTTTTAGGCTCAGAAGTTAACCAAGACTAACAAAATTGTTGTATTTGAATAGGATGGTGAAAGGGGATTGCTGAAATGTCTTGATCTGTAACAACTAGGGATGGAAATTGGGTCTTACTGTTACAGATTGAGATGTTTGAAGCGGTGAGCTTACAGGTCGAACTTGGGCGCCTTGTTGTCGTCCTTGAGGTCGGCGGTGTCCACTCGTAGGGCGCGCGTTACGCAATTGTTTCGAAACGGGCGGGAAACACAACGGGCCGGCGATGCTCCTAGTATGCCTATTCAACTGACTGTCTAATAGCTAGGGGAGGATCGCGATGCAGGCAGATTCCGCTCAGCAGCAGGGCCTTTATCGCCCCGAATTCGACCACGATGCATGTGGCATCGGCGCGCTTGCCGATATCAACGGTGAGTGCCATCATCAGATTCTGGACGATGCACTGTCCATTCTGGTCAACTTGGAGCACCGCGGCGGCACGGGACTCGAGAAGAACACCGGCGACGGCGCTGGCATCCTGTTCCAGGTTCCGCATCACTTTTTCCGTAAAGAGGCTCAAAGTGCGGCCAGATTCTGCCGGCAGAGGGCGACTATGGCGTGGCCATGCTGTTCTTCCCGCAGGACGACAAGGGCGTAGAGGATGCCCACCGCGTGTTTGAGGAGGGCTGTGCCGAGGCCGGCGTGCCGCTGCTCTTTTGGCGCGAGGTGCCGGTCGACCCGCACGACCTGGGCGAGACGGCCCGCGCTGCATGCCCACTATCCTGCAGGCCTTCCTGGGCCGTCCGGACGACACGCCCGCCGGCGATGCCTTTGAGCGTCGCCTGTACGTGTGCCGCCGCACCATCGAAAAGAAGGCCGACGCCGAGTTTGCCCTGCGCGACAAGATCTTCTACGTGTGCTCCATGAGCTCGCGCACTATCGTGTACAAGGGCATGCTGGTCGCCACACAGATGCGCCGCTTCTTCATCGATCTCAACGATGCCGCCGTCAAGACGGCCGTGGCGCTCGTCCACTCGCGCTACTCCACCAACACCACGCCCAGCTGGGAGCGCGCGCACCCCAACCGCTTTATCATCCACAACGGCGAGATCAACACCCTCAAGGCAACGTCAACTGGATCCGCGCCCGCGAGCCCAACCTGTACAGCCCCGTGCTGCAGCACGATCTTGAGCGCGTGATGCCCATCATCAACCGCGAGGGCTCCGATTCCGCGATTCTGGACAACGTGCTTGAGTTCCTGGTCATGAACGGTCGCCCGCTTACGCGTGCCGCGTCTATGTTGCTGCCCGAGCGTGGGATCACAACGACAGCTGAGTGAGGAGCGCCGCGCCTACGACGCCTACCAGTCCATGCTCATGGAGCCGTGGGATGGCCCGGCGGCTATCGCCTTTACCGACGGTCGCACGCTGGCGCCGCTCTCGACCGTAACGGCCTGCGTCCCGCCCGCTACTATGTGACGCGCGACGGTCGCTTTATGCTGGCAAGCGAGGTGGGCACCATCGAGGTGAGCCCCGAGAACATCCTGACGAGCGGCTGTCTGGGGCCGGGCCAGATGCTCGAGGTCGACTTTGCCCGTGGGCGCGTCATCTACAACGACGAGCTGCGCGCCCGTTACGCCAAGGAAAAGCCCTACCGTGATTGGATCGCCGAGGAGACGCTGACCGTCGACGCGCTCGATAGGCCTGCCGCGGTAACGCCCGCCGAGGACGCCGAGGTACCTGCCGCCGTGCGTATGGCCAAGCTCGGCTACCACTGGGATGACGTCGACGAGGTCGTGCGTCCCATGGCCCAGCAGGGCAAGGCCCCGCTCGCCTCGATGGGCATCGATGCGCCGCTGGCCTGCCTGTCCAAGAAAACGCGTTCGTTCTTCGACTACTTCTATCAGCTGTTCGCCCAGGTCACGAATCCGCCGATCGATGCCCTTCGCGAGCATATGGTCACCTCGACCACGCTCTACCTGGGTAACCACGGCAACCTGCTCGAGGACTCCCGCACGGCCTGCCAGCTGGTGCGCCTGGAGCGCCCGTTGCTCAACGAGGAGGAGTTCGACCGCATCTGCGCCATCGACCGCGTGGGCTTTAAGACCCGCCGTTTCCGTGCCGTCTACCGCCGCGATGCCGGCGAGGGCGCGCTGCAGGCTGCGCTCAAGCAGCTTGCAGAGGACGTTGAGGCTGCGGTCCGCGACGGCGTGAACATCGTGGTGTTGAGCGATCGTGCCGCTGCGGGCGAGGTGCCCGTGCCGTC
>ENA-OQER01001064-OQER01001064.1-human-gut-metagenome-genome-assembly--contig:-NODE-1064-length-14030-cov-22.040423_pt1 | contig 14030 bp, 14 predicted proteins | sample MGYA00242797_ERZ504639 | MGnify/ENA primary metagenome ERZ504639 (study PRJEB26092, sample SAMD00036306) | human gut metagenome | host: Homo sapiens | study: EMG produced TPA metagenomics assembly of...
GAAGAAAGGAAATGTATAGTGGTGAGTTATGGCAGCACTACTCAAAAAATGTTCAAGAACAAATTTGAAGGGCTAAAATCTATTGTTGGCATTCTGTCACGAAGAACTATCGTTTCAACAGGTGAAACTTCCGAGGAAAACAGGTACTACGTAACTTCCCTAGGAAATGAAAGGCCTGAGGAAATCGCCAATGCAATAAGAAAGCACTGGGGAATAGAGAATAATTTGCACTGGCAATTAGACTTTACCTTTAGAGAAGACGAAAGTAGAAAGGTGAAAAATGCAGCAAGGAACTTCTCTACTATTACTAAGATTGCTTTGTCCATCCTTAAAAAGGATAAAACGATCAAGGGAAGTCTCAACTTAAAAAGAATGAAAGCTGGCTGGGACGAAAATTACCTGTCAAAACTTTTGGAGGCGAACGCATTTTGATGCGTCCGCCCTGACTTTAGAACATAAGTTCGATAGTTTAGAACATAGATTTTTGTAGGCTTGAGAAAGTTTTGTTACATAAAAAAAACTTCGTTCCATGTACGGAACGAAGTTTTCTGTTATTATCGTGGAACTTTATTCTGTGGTTTACTTGACAAAGATTTTAGTTTTCTTGTCTTTTGATGTTAGGATGTAGAGTCCACTCGTCGGAGCTTCAATGACGTCGCTCGTGCTTTGTGACACCAGTGTGCCGCTGAGTGAGTAGAGGGCAAGTCCTTGCGCACCTGCTACCTGTATGTTACGGCCCGTAACAATGATGCTTCCTCTTGCGTCGTCGATGCCACTCTCAATGCCGTTTACTACGTCTATTTTCCCATATTGATAGATGTATTTAGAGGTCTTGCCATAGATGTCTGTTATTTGCTCCGATATCAGGTTGCCCTCGTCGTCGTATGTATAGAGTGTAGCCGCATGTTCGCTATCTGATGCATTGGTTGTGGTTGTGGTGTGTGTTCTGTCTACCGATGTCAGGCGCATTTGGGCATCGCGCTTGTAGATGGTTTGTCTGGTTTCGATGTACCTTCCGCCATCTTCTATGTTCTTGATGGTTTCTGTCAGGGTGTTGCCCACCATCTGGTATGTAGTTTCCCTGCTGCTCTCTATTTTCCAATCGCCAGTAGCCTCGTCCCATTGATACCAAGTATGATCATCTTCTTTTGCTTCTGCTAATGCCTCGCCAGCATCGATGGTGTTGGTCTTATTGTAGTAGTCTTGCAGAGGGTCAGCTGGTGTGGTGGCAAAGTCGGTGTGGTAGTTGACCTTGCGTGACTCTTGCTTGGATTTTCCTACCCATTTTCCGTCTTGTTTGACATACTCCTCATACTTGACGTAGTCGTCGGTATGTACTTCTATCCGCTTTCCTGTTTCTACGATTTTCCCGTCTTGCCACTTTCGGCTGATGTTGATGGTCTCATTGCCATTGGTACTGGTCAGAGAAGATACCCCACTATTTCTCAGCGTCCATCCGCTTCCGTCCCAAGAGTAAGTCTCCCACACCCCATTGGTATACTCTTTGTCCATCCTTCCATAGATGATGTTATGGTTTGGGTCGTATTCGAAGTGGATGTATTGGTAGGTGCCGTTTCCGTCGATGGAGTGAGTGAGCTTGTCGCTTTCATACAAGGCGGAGAGGTCTTCGTTCCACTCATATTCGGTCTCCGTATAGCCGTTGTCTTGGTAGGTGGTTATGACGCGGTACCAGATATTGCCCTTGTCGTCACATCTGTCGCTTTCGATGATTCGGCCTTTCTTATCGACGATGTAAGTCCTTTCGCCCAGCTTGAATGTGCCCTCGAAGTTGTGCCATGCTGTGCCGTCCCACTCCTGAAACAGGGTAGGCTCTGTTGTGAACAAATAGTTTTCTTTGCCGATGTAAGCCTTCCTGTATTTCTTCAGCATGTTGTGCTGCTTGTCGTAGAGTGTGTACTCGGTGACGTCACGGCCGTTGATTTGATAGTCCATGTCGATTTCCGACATGTAGCTGCCATCGTCGAACATATAGGCACTGCCCAGCTCCTTACCATTGTCATCGTAGTATAAGTAGCCTGACTCGTCCTTATAGTTGTTGTCATTATAGAGAACCTTCAATACATGTTTGTTGACCCACTCCATGACCTCGTCTGTAGACAAAATCCAGTTGCCGTTGTCGTAAGAGTAAATCTTGCAGCTTTTGCTCTCGCCATATACCATTTGCTCTTTGTCGTAATTGTCTGAGACAACCTTCTTCTGATTTGGCACCCATTGGTAGTCGGCGAGGTTAGGCTGTGAGTCGGTACTGCTGTCTTCGTCATTGCCATTGGTGAAGGTGTAAGAGGTGATGGTGTGGTAGCCAGCGGTGGGAGTGTTGTACGCTGTCTCTGTCTTTTTACCTTCAGCCTCCATCAACCGACCATCCCTGGTATAGCTTTTCCTCAGGTAGTAGCATTGCTCGCCCTTGTTATCGTATCTTATGTCTTCCGTCACCCAGGTTGTCCATGTACCCTTGTCTTCATCGAGTTCTTGATGAATGGTAGAGTAGGTGCCGTCCTTGAAGGTGGTTATGGTTCGTTCATGTGCATTGTATCGGTTCTCGATATAGCTCTTTGTAGGTTCGCACCATACATACTTGGTACCCATTCCCTCGGGATTGAACTCATTGTATGTCATATCCTCGATGAGGCTGATGCGCTCGGCATTGTCGACTACCGAATAGGCATAGGCGTAGCTGTGAACCAGGGACAGGTGTTCGCCGTCAGTATTCTTATACACCTTTTCGGTCACGATACGTCCTCGGCATCTTGTGTGCGCACATTCTTGTATTGGGGAATGAGGGTAGAGCCTTCAGACTTCGTGATGGTCATCTCTATCCATTGACCGTGGGTGCCGTCCGTGTAGGAAATCAGTTCCTTGTACGTGCCGTGGTCGATGGTCTGGAATCGCCCCTTGTCGTCATATTGGACACTTACGTTCTCGGTTTCCCCTGAACTGTTTGTGTATGTCCAACCTGTGAGTTTGGTGACTTGTGTAAAGGCTTGAGCAGGTGCTTTGACGGTAGGAATGTCCTTGACGTCTACTCTCTTTACGATGCTGTTTTGTGCCAGTCCCATTTGTGCGGATGCTAACAGGAGCGATGCGATGAGGTAAAACTTTTTGTTCATAATCTTTCTTTTTAGTGATAATCAAGAACTCAAAGTTAAGAAAAAAAGAATGTTATGAAAAAAGAATAGCCGAAAACATGCTGTTTCGGCTATGCAAAAAGTCTGGATGATGAGTCTTTCCTATGGTAATCCGTAGTTGTGAGCTTCACTTTATGAAGTTGAGCCCCAACTGTATCGCTTTCTTCACGAGCTGTGCCATGTTGTTGGCAGAGAGTTTCTTCATCAGGTTGTGACGATGGAACTCCACCGTGTTGTTGCTGATGTTGAGTTGCTGGGCGATGTCGTTGGTGGATAAACCATTGGAGATGTGTTCCAACACCTCAGCTCTCTATTGGACAAGGTGATTTCTGAAGTGTCCTGGCTGTTGATGAGCCTCATGAACTGTTGGCTGAAATATCCCTTGCCCTGTTCTATCTTGCGAAGTGCAATGAGCACCTCTTGCGGATTGTCGCCTTTCATGACGATGGCATCGGCGTCCTCCTTCATCAGTTGGCGAATCGTCCAGAGTTCTTCGTGCATCGTATAGACCAGTATCTTGGTGTTGATGTGAGTCTGGTGGATGTACTTGATCAGTTCCATGCCATTGGCATCCTGCAATTCCAGGTCGATGATGGCGATGTCGATGTCTTTTTGCCTGAGCAGAAGGCGGCTTGATGCGATGTTGTTGGTGACATATATTTTGCCGTATTCTCCTGTGTGTTCAATGAGGGCTTGTAGCCCTGTTGAAACGATGGGATGGTCATCTACGATGAGAATGTTCTTTTTCATGTCTGTTTCGTTGCTGTCTGTGATGGGTTGAGAAGGCTTGGACTATAGTGGAAAACGCACCTCTACTTTGTATTCTTCGTCTTGTTCGCTGATGGTGAGAACGGCTTTCAGGGCTTCTGTTCTCATCTTCAGCGTATCTTTGCCTATACCCATCTTACCCTGTGTGATAGGGTGTTCTGGGGATATGTCATTGGCAATGCAGAGGGAGGCTTGGTTGTTGCTTGCGTCCAGGGTCACGGTAATCATCTTGCTGTAGCCATACTTGATAGCATTCGACACACTCTCTTGAACGATGCGATATACTTCTAAAGCCGTTCGGCTTGGGAGATTCAGCTTCTCAAAGGAACGGCTGACGAACGGTTTGACGATAGTGCCATTCTCGGCGCTCATCGACTGGCAATAGGTGCATACCAGCTCAGAGAGAGAGGCATTGTCGAAACGAGGTGGTATCAACTCGTGTGAGAGGCGACGCACATCGTTTCCTACATTTTTGAGCAGGCGTTCTGCAGCTTCCTTGTCGGTCTGCATCATGATGTTGACGGCGAGGATGTCGTTGCATACGCCGTCGTGCAGTTCCTTGGCAAGTCGCTTACGCTCAGTCTCCACTCCATTGATATAGGAAGTTTTCTCTGTCAACTCGGCACGTTGCTTCTCCAGTTTCCTGCGGTAGAGGATGATGAGAATGGCGATGAGCAGGATGATGATGGCGATGGTGAGGCAGAGAATGCGGATGTAGAGCAGGCTCTGCTCGTGGTTCATCTTTTCTATTTGCACCTCTTTCTCCAAGGTCTTGTATTTGACGTTGAATTCGCTCAGTTGCTTGTCGATGTCGCTTAGTTTCAATGAGTCAGCTTTCTGATAGGCGGCTTTCATGGTGCTGTAAGCTTCGTGTGTCTTGCCCAGGTTGTAGAGGCACTCGGCCTGGGTGGCAAAGAGTTTGTCTTGTGGCATCGCCATGTTGACATTGTTGAATCTGCTGATGCTGTCAAGCAGGATGCTCTGCTCGGCGTATCTCTTCTGTTTGCCCAACATTTGCGCCTTGATTTCCAGGATGCCAAGTATGCCGTTGCTGGTTGGACCCAAGTTGCGGCAAGCCTCGTCAGCATAAGCCATATAGTGCATCACGGAATCTGTCTTTCCCAAAGCTAAGTATGACTTGAGCAAAGGTGACAGATATTTGAGGGTCAGCACATTATAGTTGGCTTCTTTTACCATGCCCCAAAGAGGGGTGAGGAAATCGATGCTCTTTCGGTATAAGCCCTGTCGCATGAATATAGCCCCCTTGTTGGCGTGAGCAGACAGTCTTTCGATGGTGTCATTGGTGGCTATCGCCTTGTTTTCTGCCTTGTCGGAGTATTCGATGGCTTCACGGTATCTCTTTTGTTCGTTGAAGAGCACGGAGATGCAGTTGTTCAAGTATATCTCGTATTCTGTGTTCTGACTCTCTATGGCTGTTTCCAATCCCTTCTTGTAGTAAAAGAGTGAGGAGTCGAGGTCGCCCAGTCTTCGGTAGCAGATGCCCAGCGAGCCGCACATCCCCATCATACCTTCTTCGTCCTTGATTTTCTCAGCGAACAGTATGCCGTTCTTGCCTATGGCAGTAGCTTCTTTCAACTTTCCGAGGTCGACGAGTGCCGTGGTCTTCTCGCAGGTAAGCCAACTGCGAGTGGTGTCGGCGGCATTCATCTGCAGAGCGCTGTCGATAAGGTAATCGCAAGTTTTTTGTCGCCGGCGGCATTGTGGTTTATTGCCTCAAGGAACAGGGCATACGCCTTCTGCTCGTCTCCTGCTTTGTGGTTGGAACAGGCGGAGAAGAATGCCAATATCGGCAGCATGACGAATAGCCATGCCAATAGGAGGATGGATGCTTGGATGTCATTATAGTCAGTTTACGTTGCATTTACCTTGCAAAGATATAAAAAAAAGAACAGAAAGTGTATTTTTCTGCGATTGAAAAGTTAATGGAAGTATCCTTTTTCTGTAATTTGGGGTTCCAACTACGGAAAACCATGGGGGTGAGGCTATGGAATAGCATAGAATTTTAAGGAAAAGATGACTTTTATGTCATGTGGAAAGACTTTCATCTTATTTTGTCTTACCTTTACAACTCAAATTTTTAAACTAACATGATATTTTAATATGGAAAAAGAAGAAAAAGAACAGTTGGCTATCCGTAGAGAAGCTTTGAAGGGATATGATAATTTTTTGTTGTCAATAGGATTCTTCTTTACATTTGTGGTGTTGGAGAGAGGACTGTTTGTGATAGATGTTATCCTCATTGCCCTTGGCGCTTATTTTGCCGTGAAGCGTTCTGCTGGTATTCGCAACGAAGTGATTGCATCATGGGTGAAGAGTAGTGGGATGTTGCTGGTTGCTTATGGCGTGGCAGGTATTGTAGTTACCTTGTCCTTTGGTGTTGTTTGGGGAGGGGGATTGGCTGGCCTTATTGTGTTGATAGCGGGTTGTAAGCATCTTGGTGCTTTGCAGCAAGTTGGTAATTCTCTATGTTCAAGAGGTATGTTGCAGTATTTGCGCTATTGGCAACAAACCTATATTCTGTGGTCTGTCATCGCTTTTTTGGTGAAGGATACGTCTTCGGTTGTATATATCAGTTTGGCACTTGCCATCTTGCTTGCTAAAAATCATGCAGGAATGCTCAATGATGTGAAGCTGACATTCTTTAGGTCTGTTGGTGCGGAATGGAGTGCTCCTGACGATATGGAGGACAGTCATTATTGTGACGAGAAGAAGGTTCTGTGTGTAGGAGGTGTGGTGCTTGGTATTCTTTCGGTGCTGATAGCCGACTCCCAACTGTCGATTTCTGTGTCTGGATTATGGGACGTCTTTAACAAGAACTTAGGTGGACCGGCTTTGGTAAGTCCCATACTCTTTGTCGTCATGTTCCTTCTTTATGAGCGTATTGATCGTTTCGTATTGAAAGTGGATAAGGGGGATAAGTCTTATGAGCGTAGTGGCAATATGCGACTTTTAGGGTCTGTAGCCTTGGGTCTTTGGTCTTTCTTATGCTTGCTTTTTGGCGAGGACGCCAATGTGTATCTTATAGCTTCCTTCTGTGTGATCTTGTGTGTCGTTTTCGCTTATGAGGATACTCCCAAGGAGGCGCGTTGGCGTAAGATCGTTTTCCAAGCTGTGGCTGCAGGTATTTCTTATATGGCAGGATTCTCCATTGTCGGAGTGCTGATCCTGTTGGGTTCATTGATGTTTCTCTTCAAGTTGATGAAGTTTGAGTTGCATGATATGTTCAGCTTTGGTAATTCTGTACAGGGATGGACCAATAAGGGCAATTTCCATATCATCAATACTGTCACGGGATTGGATGAGGATGGAAACCGTTGGGTTGTGAAATAAGTTTTTTAAAATGATAATGATTTAATACTTGAATTTATGAAGAAAATCTTTAGTTTCTGGGTATTGTGCCTGATGGCATTTGCTACCTCGGCATTGGTAAGTTGTAGCTCCGATGATAATGGAGACGAGTGGGGCGGATTTAAGTTTGAGAATGTTCGTGATGGCAAACTGTCTGTTGCTGCGAATCAAACCTCATCCGAAATCATCATGAAGGCATCCAAGGCTTATCGTGCTTATGTTTCAGCTACGTCGGATGGTTCGTCTACAGAAGAAATCAGTTGGCTGCATTATGAAGGCTCTCGCTTGATGACGGAACCTGTCACATCAATATCCAGCTTGATAAGAACGATACAGGGAAAAGCCGTTCTGCATACATTATTATAGTATGTGACGACAAGACGGTGCCTATATTGATTACTCAGACTACTGAGAATAGCTCTAATGTTGGAGGAGATTCCGATGTTGATAATGGTGGCATTACGGCTCTCTTTACTATCACCAAAGAAAGTTCAGTCATTACTGGTACTCATGTAGAGGATGATGGGACGGAGACTTATGAGCTACAGTATCAGAATGGCAATTTGACGAGGTTCAAGCATGTGTTTCGTGATGAATTTGATAATGCTGACGATGACTATTGTATTGAGACTACTACCGGAACAATCTTTCACTCGGGAACAAGCATTAAGACGGATTGGAATAGAAAATTTATCAATTATCCTTCTCAGAAGACAGAAGAGGAAGTGGTAGACTTTAATGCCAAATTGGAGAATGGTAGGGTAGTCAGTGGTACTATCTTCCAGTCATGGATGAATGGCACAAGACCCTTTGAGATATCTTATAATACTGATGGTACGCTGAAGCAGGCTCGTTATAATGACATCAGTGAGGCTGATGGCTCTGACGACTGGGACAACCATACTTTTGTTTGGGAAAATGGTTATCTCACAAAGGTGAAGTGTGAAAGCATGGATGCAGTCTCTACATTCGCTTACGACAAGACAACAGCCATTCCTGCACCTTTTGATAAGGCTCTCGACCTGAATATGTTGTTGCTTTTGGAGGAGGCAGAGTTCTTTGATGGCACCAATGGTGAGATTCTGAATGTCCTGGCTATTGGTGGCAAGTTGGGCACTCGCTCCAAGGGATTGATCAAGGAGTATCACTGCGATTGGACAGAAGACGCGCCTTTCACTCTCAAGATGACCTACAAAAAGCTGACCAGCAATGAGGTCATTGTGGAAGTAAACCATTATGAAAAAAATCAATTACGTTTTGGTTATAAGTGGACTATCAAGCGTTCTTAATCAATTAGCAAGAAATGAAATATGAAAAAGCGGACATCGGAGTCAAGCCCAATGCCCGCTTTTTGGTTAAAGCCAATAATAGTATCCGTTTCTATACTTAGCACCGTTTTCGGTGTAGCCTGACGGTACTTACCGATAAGACGAAAGTTCTATATTCCTCTTTCAGCCAGTCGCCACGGTCGAGGGTGCGATAACCGATGGCCTCTGCCAAGTGGTGCGATTCTACATGTTCGCAGCCTTCCAGGTCGGCAATGGTGCGTGCTACCTTTAGGATGCGGTTGTAGGCGCGGGCAGAGAGTGACAGACGTTCCATCGCCATTCTCAACATGCTGATGCCAGCCTCGTCGGGTTCGGCATACTGATGTATCATGCGCTCGCTCATTTGTGCATTGCAGTGGATTCCTTTTTGTCCGCTGAAGCGTTCCGCCTGGATTTCCCTTGCCCTTATCACACGTTTGCGTATCTCGGCACTTGGCTCACCTTGTGCCGCTTTCGAGATGTCCTTGAAGGGAACGGGAGTTATCTCACACTGGATGTCGATGCGGTCGAGCAGGGGACCAGAGATTTTGTTCATGTATCGTTGTATCTGTCCTGGGGTGCAGACACAGTTGTGGGTTGGATCGCCATAATAGCCGCAGGGACAAGGGTTCATGCTTGCCACAAACATGAAAGAACAAGGATAGTCGATGGTGTATTTGGCGCGGCTGATGTTGATGTGCCGGTCTTCCAAAGGCTGGCGCAGCACCTCGAGGGTCGTCTTGTTGAACTCGGGCAGCTCGTCGCAGAAGAGCACGCCATTGTGTGCCAACGAGATTTCGCCAGGCTGAGGAGTTGCTCCTCCACCTACTAAAGCCACTTGAGATATGGTGTGATGGGGAGAGCGGAAAGGACGTTGCGAGATGAGCGATACGTTCTTGCCCAACTTGCCAGCTATGGAATGTATCTGTGTGGTTTCCAAACTCTCAGAGAGCGTGAGAGGAGGAAGAATGGAAGGCAGACGCTTAGCCATCATCGACTTACCCGAACCAGGAGGTCCTACCATGATGAGGTTGTGTCCGCCTGCAGCAGCTACTTCCAAGGCACGTTTCACATTCTCCTGACCTCGCACGTCAGCATAGTCGAGGTCGAAATGACTCTGGTTCTCGTAGAATTCCTTGCGAGTATCGACGATGGTGGGAGAAGGATTGCTCTGGTCGTTCATGAACTGGATGACCTCGAGCAGTTTTTTCATGCCGTACACCTCTAAGTTGTTGACCACGGCAGCCTCGCGCACATTCTGTTCGGGTACGATGAGTCCCTTGAAATGTTCGGCTCTTGCCTTATGGCAATAGGCAGGGCGCCCTGATGGGCTGCAAGGTTCCGTCGAGACTCAGCTCGCCCACCATCATATATTCCTTGAGATGATCTTCTATGATGTTGCTGTTGGCTCCCAATATGCCGATAGCTAAGGGCAGGTCGAAACTGCTTCCTTCCTTGCGAAGGTCGCTGGAGCCATGTTGATGGTAATGTCGGCCACGGGAAACTTGAAGCCACTATACTGCAGGGCAGCGGCTATTCGGTCGCGGCTTTCTCTTACAGCCTCGTCGCCAAGACCCGTGAGATGATACTGTACGCCTCGGTTGAGGCTTACTTCTATGGTTACGGTGGTTACTTCCAGACCGTTTACGGCTGCGCAATAGGTTTTTACTAACATGTCTTCAGGTTTTAGATGGTGATGAAGATTGTTGTCGTTTCGGGGTGTTGATATGCTTTATTTCAGCAGTTGGTCCAACTTGCTGTTCAGCTCATTCTTCTTCAGGCTCCGCGCCACGATTTTGCCATTCTTCAGCACGATGTTGTCGGGGATTCCTATCAGTCCGAGTTTCAGGAGAGTCTTGTCGGCAAGCAAGTCTCCGTTGCATACGTTGGGCCATGAGATGGAGTCGCGCTCCAGGTTTCTTTTACAGTCGGCCTTATTGCCGTCTATACAGATACTCATCAGTTGAGTTTTCCCTGCGAGCTGCGCTGGCGCTTCTTGAGTTCGCGCAAGAGGTCCATGCTGTCGAAGACAGAGGTTGACCAGGTGGTGATGACGGCTACGGGTGCCGAGGCAAGAGATGTGCTTGATATGAGTTTCCCGTTGGTGTCGTAGGCTGTGAATACAGGCAGTTGTGAGCCGATGCCTGCGCTCTTGAGCCATTTGAGCTGCTGTGCCAGTCTTGCGAGATTGCCGTTGCCGGGCTGTTCCTTGCTCAGAATGCTGAGCAGTTGTGAAGCCTTGGCGTAATCGGGCGAAAGAGCAGCCACGAAGTATTTTCTGACGAGGAATACGCTTACTACCGAGGCAGGGTTGTCTTTGATAAACCGCTCGGCTATTCGGGTTTCTTCGGGAGGTGAGACGTTGAGAATCTGTTCGCGGAACGAGTTCATGAGCTCATTGTCCTTGCTTCCCTTTACAGTAAGTTCCTTGAGGTGAGAGGCGTCAGCTTGATGTCTACCGACTTTCCCGGCTCAGCGAATACAGGCTGCTCAGAGAAGTTGGGGAACACAATCATCAGGGTAAATTTGTCTTTGCAGGGAGCCTCGTAGGTGAAACGTCCGTCTATCACCTTGATGGTGTCGACACCTTCGATGCCGCCATCAGGACTGTAAACATAAAATTCACCTTGGTCCATGTGAAGAAATCTGCCTTCGAGCTGAAATCTGTTGCCGCTTACCCCACAGGCGGTAAGTGTAAGACTTGCTATTAGAATAAAAAAATAAGCAAATTTTTTCATATGTAGGAGGATAGTGCCGCGAGCGGGACTCGAACCCGCACAGCCATTACTGGCCAAGGATTTTAAGTCCCTCGTGTCTACCAATTCCACCATTGCGGCATGGTAAACAATAAAAGAGAGCGGAAAACGGGACTCGAACCCGCGACCCCGACCTTGGCAAGGTCGTGCTCTACCAACTGAGCTATTTCCGCAAAATGTGAGTGCAAAGATAGTGCTATTTCTTGGAACAGCCAAAAAAAATCACATTTTTTAGATGAAAAGTTGTTTTTTCTTGGCTTCTTCCCTGTTCCAGGCTTAGTTTCCTACGCTTACTGGGGTTCCAAGTCCCTTGTAGTCGATGCCGTATCTCATCAGCGTCTCGCCCTTGGCTCCTCCTTCAATGGCGCCTGTTTCCAAGGAATAGGTACGCTTGCACTTCTTGCACATGACCGACTGGCGTATTCCGTTCAGCTCGAGTGGATAGTTGGTGCCGCCGTATTGTGTGATACAGTTGGGGCATTGTCTGTCCCAGGCCACATGCCCCTGAAGTTGCTGCATCCGATGATGATTCCGTTGTTGGCTCCCAAGGGGTGAGTCTTGATGCGGTTGTCCCATCCCTCTGTGCGGTCGGTAGTAATCTTGATGTCCTCGGTGATGTTTCTTCCGTCGTTGAGTGTGGAATAAATGTGCCAGACACCAAGATTTTTCACGCTGATGAAGGTGTAGCATCCGGGATTGAGCAGGGCTGTCTCGATGGAGGTTCCTGGATGCAACTTGGGATTGAAGTAAAAACTGCATGGGAAGCGGGTGCTGATCAGGTCTTCCGCATCACAGCCGGCAAGGACTGTCAGGCAGAAGAGCAAGGCCATGCTCCACGCCCAGCCATGCTTCACATTATTATATATATAGGAGTGTTTCACTTCTTTGTCTTTCTGCTTTTAGTTTTTACCTTCCGAGCAGTTCCTTTTCAGCATTCTCCATGCGCTCAAAGTGGAACTCGGAGAGTGTGTTCTCCATCAGTTCCTGAATCTTGTCGTTGCACAAGTTGCCGATGCTTCCCTCGTGGGTGTGGTGAATGTCCTTGTTGGGCTTGAACTCGCCAGCCTCGATTTCCAGTCCTACTTTCTTGTAAGCATCACGGAAAGGAGTTCCGTTGGCAGCCAACTGGTTTACTTCTTCTACCGAGAACATAGGGTCGTAGCGAGGATCGTCGAGGATGTGCTCGTTCACCTCCATCTTGTTGATGATGTAGGCAGCCATCTGCAGGCAGTCTTTCAGCTCGCCGAAGGCAGGGAGGAACACCTCCTTGATGATCTGCAGGTCGCGGAAGTAGCCCACTGGCAGGTTGTTCATGATGAGCATTACCTGTTGTGGCAGGCTCTGCAACTTGTTGCTCTTGGCGCGAATCAGCTCGAACACGTCAGGGTTTTTCTTGTGAGGCATGATGCTCGAGCCAGTGGTGCATTCCTTAGGCAGCTTGACGAATCCGAAGTTCTGACAGTTGAACATACATGCATCGAAAGCCATCTTGGCGAGAGTTCCCGCCACGGTAGCCATGGCGAAAGCCACGTTGCGCTCCATCTTTCCTCTTCCCATCTGGGCATAAACCACGTTGTAGTCCATGCTGTCGAAGCCGAGCAACTGGGTTGTCATGGTTCGGTTGAGCGGGAAACTGCTTCCGTAGCCGGCAGCGCTTCCCAAGGGGTTGCGGTTGGTCATGCGATAGGCTGCCTGCAGGAAGAGCATGTCGTCGGCAAGGCTCTCAGCATAAGCGCCAAACCACAGGCCGAAGGACGATGGCATGGCTACTTGCAGATGTGTGTAGCCAGGCATCAGCACGTTCTTGTACTGTTCGCTCTTCTGTATGAGTTCATCGAAGAGAATCTTCACGGCATCGACGATTTCCTTCAGTTCGTGGCGTGTGAAGAGCTTCAGGTCTACCAGCACCTGGTCGTTGCGCGAGCGTCCGGAGTGTATCTTCTTTCCCATGTCGCCCAACTTCTGTGTCAGCATCAGTTCCACTTGGGAGTGTACGTCCTCTACGCCGTCTTCAATTACGAACTCGCCTTTTTCGGCTATGGCGTAGATGTTCTTGAGTTCAGCAAGGAGTTGTGGCAGCTCTTCCTTGCCGAGCAGTCCGATGCTTTCGAGCATGGTGATGTGCGCCATGCTTCCCAGTACGTCATACTTGGCGAGATAGAGGTCCAGTTCTCTGTCGCGTCCTACGGTGAAGCGTTCTATCTCCTTGTTCACTTCAAAGTTTTTTTCCCAAAGTTTTTGTGCCATTTTCTTATGTTGATTTACTTCATGTTACTAAAGTTCCTCTTGCCTGGAATCGTCTTGTTGCTTATTCCTCTTGAGGGGAAATGTCGTTGTTTTAATCTTCGTATGAAATCATTGCCAGGGCATTGGCAATCTTCTCTATGCCTTCTTCGAGCGGCTTCTTCACCATACCTTTGATGAATGGGTTGAGATCGGCCTTGATGGTAAGCTTCATCTTGCAGGCTGTGTCGCTTGTGGGCAGCAGCTGAATCCAGAAGTTGAAAGGAACGGGGCTGTTTTCTGTTTCAAACTTGATGGTCTTAGGCTCCTCGCGGTCGATAATTCGCATCTTGATTTCGCCCACCATAGGTGCGGTAATAGAGATGCTGTCGCTATCAAACTTGAGGTCCTTCAGCTTTTCCATTTCCTTTCTCTTGTCCTCAGGAATCTGGTCTTTCACC
>ENA-OQER01001065-OQER01001065.1-human-gut-metagenome-genome-assembly--contig:-NODE-1065-length-14029-cov-4.353690_pt1 | contig 14029 bp, 24 predicted proteins | sample MGYA00242797_ERZ504639 | MGnify/ENA primary metagenome ERZ504639 (study PRJEB26092, sample SAMD00036306) | human gut metagenome | host: Homo sapiens | study: EMG produced TPA metagenomics assembly of...
AGATTCATGACTGGATGAAGGAACAGTATCCTGATCTTCCTGTTGTCTGCGGAAAAACCGTATACAATTTTGTGGAAACTGTACGTCGTAAGTATAATCTGAACAAGGAGGGCCTTTCCAAACGTGTTTATGAGAAAATGCCGGATACCCCTTACGGGGAATATGCCCAGATGGATTTCGGAGAAAGCCGCATGCCCACATACAGGGACGACTTTGTCAAAGTTTATTTTTTGTCATGGTGATGAGCCGTTCCAAACAGAAGTTCGTGTATTTTTCCTGTACGCCTTTCACATCAGCCCTAGCCGTATATGCCCATGAACTGGCTTTCGCATATTTCGGAGGGAAGCCGAGAAGGATAATCTATGACCAGGACAAAGTCCTGCTGGTCAGAGAAAACCTGGGTGACCTCATATTGACAAGAACGTTCCGTGCCTTTGTCAACGAGCAGCATTTCCAGCCCGTATTCTGCCGTCCTGCTGACCCGGAAAGCAAGGGAAAAGTGGAAAATGTGGTCAAATATGTCAAGCGTAACTTCTTGCCGGACGGACATTTAACAGTCTGGAAGTCCTTAACACCGAGGTCCTGCAATGGTTGGAAAAAACAGGAAACGGCAAGATACATGGAACCACACGCCTAGTTCCGGCTGAGGAATTTGAGATTGAACGGAAATATCTGTTGCCATACTATGGAGAACCGGTGCCCCCCCCCAAAGACGAGCCGAAAGAGTATCATGTCCGCAAGGACAATACGGTACGGTACCGGACCAACTACTACAGTGTACCCTCCAGCACCTATAGAAACCGGAACACCGTTGTGTGGCTTCTTGAGAATAACGGATATATCGAACTGTACGACAAAGAGAGCGGCAAACTCATATGCAGGCATGAGTTGTGTCCGGAAAAGGGAAAAATGTATGTGACAAAAGACATCATAAGGACAAGACATGGAGTGTGAATGACTTGCAGGTCCGGATCCGAAAGCGGACGGAAGATGACCCCACCGTTATTCTGTGGCTCCGGAATCTGGAAAGGGAAAAGCCGCGCTATTACAGGGACAATATGAAACTGCTGCTTCATGTGATATCCGAATACGGCAAAGAAACAGTGATAGCAGCCCTGCGGACCTGTCTGGAAAAGAACATATACAACAGCCTTTCCGTGCAGGAAATATCCGGCTCAATCCACAGAAGCAAGGACAATATGGACGGGATGACTATCCAAGCTCCGACATCCATTCCGGAAACAGCGGACTGTCATCCTGAAAAAACAGATATAAACCAATATAACAAGTTTTTTGAATGATACAAAGTGAAAAATTGAAAGAACACGCCAGACGTCTGCGGCTTTACAACATTGCAAACCGCATGGACAGCATTCTGCATCATGCACAGGAAGAAAAACCGACCTACCCGGAATTCCTGTCCCTGGTATTAGGCACCGAAGTTGAGATGAAAGAGAGGAAAGACTACGAGAGACGCCTTGTTGCGGCACGTCTGCCCCGAAAACATGATCTTGACGAATACGACTACAATTTTTATGAGGGCATAGACCGCCGGCAGATGAAGGAGCTTCGTGAACTGGTATGGCTCCGTGAAGCTTATAACCTGATCCTGATGGGACCATCAGGGACCGGAAAGACATTTCTGGCAGCCGGTCTTGTCTTTGATGCGGTCAAGGCCGGTTACAAGGCATACCTGATGACAATGGAGGATATCGTAAATTGTCTCAGACTTAAAGACATCTCAACTCCGGCCATGATGACTTATAACAAGATTCTGCGCGCACAGCTGCTGGCAATAGATGATATCATGCTGTTTCCTGTGAAAAGAGAGGAAGCAACTGCCTTCTTCAACCTGATAAACACCCTACATGAGAAGACATCCATCATCATTACAACCAACAAGGCACCTACGGAATGGGTAGAAACATTGAATGATGAAATCCTTGCCAGCGCTCTGCTTGACAGGCTGCTTTATCGATGTGAAGTCATCAAGTTCACCGGCAGTAGCTACCGGTTAGAAAACAGGCAGACGATTTTCAAGACTACAACAGGAACGAGAAACGAACTTATGAAGCCTTAGTTACTGGTGTATTCTGTGGCATATTTAACTTTTCTAAAAAAAAGGCACAAGAAAATTTGCAAATTACAACAATACAAGACCCTCTACTCGGGCGGCGCGGTGCGTGTGAACAACGTGTGGACGTCGGTTGCGGGTGAGATTGACTGCTGCGAGGTGCGTTACGACCGTAAGACGGAGAAACTCAAACTGCGTATCGTCGAACCGCCCAGGGAGAAGAAGGCGCAGCCGAAGGTCGCGCCCCGCAAACCCGCCCGGGGGCCAAAATTGTAGGACGGCGGGTAGTTCTTTGGCAGGAAGGTTGTTAAAAATCGCACGTATTGTCGCCGATACCCGGATGAAATCGTTATATTTGCAATCGAATCCTCCGGCGGCGTGCCGCCGGGCGATTTACATACGGAAGGAACACATTATGGTGGGGCATTGAAAACAGCCAAATTTTAATCCGCTCGCAAAATAATGGGTAGTTCTCTTCTTCATCGTCGTGTCTATATGCGTCAAGCGTATGCGATAGCGGCGTGGGGAGAAATTATCTATCGAGTGGATGGGTGCTTGGCTGTACCTCAATGCCGGTATTTAACGTATTCTCACGCCTTTTTCGTATGGTATTTGTCTGAACCTAAAGAAAAGCGATATGGAAACGAAATCGACAAATGAGGTAAAGGGTGATTACGACCGGGTATCGGCGAGTGAATGCCTGGGGTCGCTAATCGAGTTGCACGGGATTGTCATGGAAGACGATCTGTTCGTCATTCCCGATGCGGATGGCACGGCAGTATTATACAATGACGGGAAGATACGTTTTGACGAGATCGCCGACATCGAGGTCGGCTCGGTGTTCGTGGGCATCCTGCTCCGCAACGGCTATCTGTTCTACCTTTCCCGTACCGAACCGCTCAAGACGTGCATATACACGCATGGCGGGTGGGGTTCAATCTCTGAAATTTCTCCCCGTGGCATTGCCGGACATATCGGGCGTGAACTGCACGGGAAGCTGGGCGACCATACGGCGGTCGATTGACGGGAAACAAAAAAATCGGACGGTTGTTATCGTCCGATTTTTCGCGTCGTATTTTCACGGCCGTTGCCCGCCGTGTTCCCGTTTCCGCCTTTGCAGGGCGAGCAGTTGCCGCAACATGTAGGCATGGTTTTCCCCCACGGTATGCCCCGAGGGCATCAGGTAGGGACTTGCGAGGCACTCCCGGCATTGGCGTACCGCCTCTTTTAAGTCGGTAACGGTTATTTCCGCTCCCGTGATGTCTTTAATCTTTGTTTCCATTCTTGTCCTGTTTTTTGGGTTCGTACCAACTGTCCCGGTAATTTTCTCCCACGAGCGAGAAAATTCCGCTCATGCCGCTTTCAGCGGCGAAATTTTTGGCTTCCCATATACCGGAAAACTCTCCCAGCAGCCGGTAGCCGATGAATAATTTGTACTTGCGCATGATTTTATCGTTTTTCCAGGTTGATAATCGGTGTGTTCTTTTGCAGCCATTCCTTCACGCTGTCCATGTTGTATTCGGATGTGATAACCGCCGTTCGGTCGTCGATTTCGGTGAAGCGCGTAGTTTCATACCCGTCGATCCACTGCTTCAGCGTGGCAACGCCCCACACCTGCGGGTCGTCGAACATGGTGTCGAGCCGCCCGATACCCTCGCCGAAGGTTACGAGCAGCGTTTCATAGGAGATTTCCTTGTTTACTTCATTCGTTTTCATATTCTCGCTTTTTACGGGCGGCTTTTGCCGCCCCGAAATTTTTTAATCAGACAAGTTCCACTCTAACCCTGCTCATGTTCGCCCAGAACACGCCGTTGCAGTAGTAGGCGTAGCGTTATGCCAGTTGCTCCTGCGGCGTATCACGTCCTGCTCGGGTGGTCGTATCTCGATACTCGTGGTGTAGATGTTGTGTCCCACGGTAATGACGAGGTTGCACCTTCGCCATATCTCGGAATGGGTTTTGAACCCGTTTTTCCCCTCGACGAGCGCAAGGGCCGTCTTGACTGCTTCCCGAACTTCCCAATCCCACTCCCCGAAGGGTTTGAGCGGGCGTGCCATGTAGCTTTTATAGATGATTTTCATTGTTATGTTTTTTTGTAGGGCGCTTTCGCCGCCCCGATTTTATAATTCGACAATCCTTTCCACTCTGCCGTACAACATGGAGCGTATGCTCGTCTTGTCCACGCCCTTATATTCCGTGTAATGCCCGTACTGCTTTACCACGAATGTTTTCAGTACATCGACAAAGTTGAAACGATACCCTAAAAGCAGAATGGAGTCCTTGAAATAGGTGTTATGGTTTACCTCACGGGTAATCCAGTCTTTCTCCTCACGGGTGAGCGTTCCCCCGTCATTGAGCCGTTTGCGTAATATGTACGCTTTTGAGCCTGCAAGGCTTTCGAGTGCGGGAACGTCCCACGACACGAATTTATATGCTATTTGGTTCATTCTATTTTGTTTTTGCGGGCGGCTTTCGCCGCCCCGATTTTTATGCTGTCATTCGTTTCCGTATAAGGGACATGTTCCCCTTCATCAGTTTCAGTATTTGCCCGTGGTATGGGGTATTCTTGTTACACACGCCACGGCTCTGCACGACCTCCATGCGTTTTAGGGACACCTCTATCGTTTCGATACGTTTGCCGTCGATTGTGGCCGAGAGTATGAGCGAGTCGGCTTTCAGATAGTATTCGTTGGTAAACACGCAGTGGTGCATGGCCTCGCCCTCCTGCCGTATGGCTTCAACGCTGTCCAATACCTTGATGCGGATTTCCCCGTCGGAAAACTCCACTCCGAAAAACCGTCCTTTGGCTTTGACAAACGAGGCTTCCTGTTCCAACGCCTTGCGCCGTTCCTCCTGCCGCCGTTCCATTTGCATGTGCCGCCGTTTTTTAGCCATGTAGAGGTCATGCGCTGCGGGCAGGTCTGCGGGACACACGAAATGGGCGTTATGCAGGTCTTTCCCGAAAAATCGCAGCAGGTCGATGTAGTCGCACCATTCCGTCGGTTTCCCGATAGCGTACCCGTTACGGATGGCGATACGGATGCCGGCCAATAGTCGGCGATATTGCGGGAGGAACGGGCGAAAAATCGCACGAGTGCCGTTTGTCCCGCTTTAAGCAGCGTTTCGGCCTTGTTCTCCGAGAGCAGCAGGTGGATAAGGTCGAAAGGGGTTACATCGGGGAGTTGTTTGCCGTAACCGCTTCGGCGCAGTTCGGGGATAAGCCGTTGCCGGGGATAGATGCGTGTGGGCGTGATGTTGTATTTCCCGTCGTTCTCCGCCCGCAGTTCCAATGCGCTCGACCAACTCCACCCGTGAACGAAGAAGCCCATCGGGCGCAGCCGTGCGAAGGTTGCGGAGCGTCCGTCGGGGGCAATCCACCGCTGTACGGCTTCGATATGGGTGTAAACGGGTGTCTGTCCCACTTTCGCCCAACACTCGATATAGACGAAGCGCAGGACTTGAAAACCTTGCAGCGGGTTACGATGCACAAATACTCGTAATCGTTGAACTTGCGGCGCAGGGTGGTTTCCACTTTCAGCGTGGTGTGGCAGTGCGGACACTCGCACCCTAACAGATTGTCCGTGAGTTCTCCGTTTTCGCTCTGCCACGTGTGGCCGCACTCGGTGCAGGTGATAAGTCCTTTCGGCGTGCGGCGTCCGATATGCTCGATGCAGTTCTTGTACCCCCATTCGATTTGTGCGGGGGTAAGCGGCGGCAGGTGTTTGCTTGCCGCCACAACGCTCTGTTGGAATTTTGTTCTCGGTTTCATAACTAAAATAGACTGGGCATTAGTTTGTTATCTTCGATTTTCTTGGGTTTGGACTTGGCTTTCGCAACTTGGCGTAGGCTTCGCTCTCGGCCTTCCGTATGGCGTTCCGCCGTGCCTCGGCTTTTTCCTCCTCGGTCAGTTCAACGGTGTGATTGACCACTACCTTGCAACTGACGGGTTTGCCGATGTCGATGTCCTCCTCGTCGTAATAGTGGAGTGCCATAGAGTATATTTCCTCGTCGCAAACCCGTTGCAACCGCTCTGCCGTACTTGGTTGATGATGAAAGTGCAGCAATCGTCAATGTTCTTTTTCGGGTTGGCGTATCGGGGTGCGAAAAGTTCGTCCTCCCGTGCCCGTGCGTCGAGATAGTTCTGTATCGTCAGTTTGAAATAATCTGTTCCTTGTGCCATGATTTTTTGGTATTGTGGGGCGGCGAGCGCCCCGTGTTCAACATTTATTCGTCCTTTCCGAGAAGCCGCCGCACCTCGTCCTCTTTGGTCTTTTGGAAAATCCATCCCGCTCTCTTCTGCCCGTCATGCGTCAGCCGTGCGTTGAAGCGTCCCCCGAGTGCGTGAAGGGCGTCCTTGACGGGCTTGGTGTCCCCGAATACGGCTATCGCCTTCTCGGAATAGTCCACGATGATAAACCCGCCTTGCACGCTCGTTTCAGTGCGTTCCGCCCGTTTTTCGTCTTTCGGCTCGGGCAGACATATATTCTCCTCGTTTCCTGCGATATATGCCAGCCTGTCGATGTACCCTTCACGGGTGTAGTGGGTCAGTTTGCAGACACTCCACCCGTATTTCGGACTTTTGCCGAGCGTGAAAACGGGATAGCGGTGTTCGTTCTTGGGGTCGTATTCGGAGAGGTGCGCCGTTTGCGGGAAATTGGCCGCCGCCTTTCTCAACTCCCCGAAGTCGTTGCGGGAGGTGGCCGAAAAGCCGAGAATGACGGTACGCACGCTTCGGGTGGTCGAACACTCGTAAGAGGGGTCAGTGTATTCCGTTTCGTTGAGTTCGGCGATGATTACGCCCTGCACCCCTTCGGGCATGATGCGGCGTAACCTCTGCGCCCCTATTTCCGCTATGCGGTCATGCTCGGCTTTCTCTTTGGCGGCGGCGATGGCCTGCGCCGTGGCTTGCTCTTCCGCCTGCCCCACGAGCAAAGCCACCTCGAAAGCGTCCATGAACTCGGGGTTCACGTCGTCGTAGTACCTGCCGATACCGAATGTTTGCGAGAGGGGTCGCAGAATGTCCGTTTGGCTGATTTCCTTTGTTTCGGTATTGACCATGTGGTACACGTAGCCACGGGCGGTGTGTTCCACCTTGTAAACGACGTAACGCTTTCTGCTCGCACCCGCACCGATACCGATGATTACCTGGTTTTTCTTGACTACCTGCACCTGCGTGTCCGTGGTAGTCGCTCCGAATAATGAAATGTACTTTGTCATACCTGTAATAATTTAGAAGATGTGAGTGAATAGGAAATAGAAAAAGCCGGTTAGAGCCACGAGAGAAACAAGGCAGGAGAAAATGCCCCGCAGGATGTCATAACAGAACGTGAAGCCCAAAACGACCCAAATAAAGTCGATACCCCACACGTGGAAGCCCAAAGCCACCGCCCCGACCTTTACCGCCAACCCGACCTTTGCCTTTATGCCAAGTGGAAGGTTGGAGGATTTCTGTTTCCATTTATTTTTCTCTTCGTTTCTCATAACCTTTGACTTTTTTTTTTATGCCGTAGCGGAGCCGGTATGGATGGAATCTGTTTCGGTAGCATCAAAAGGTGTAGGGGATAGCTGCTGCAAGATTTTGTCGGAAAATACGCTCGCCCGCAGGGAAAGAGGAAGATTTTGCGGCAAACCGCCCCGCGGCCCGATCTTGCAGCAGCGTGAGCCCCGTAACTACCTTTGCTACTGACAACAGATTTCCATACCGCGCTCCGCGGCATGAAAAAAAGAGAGGAAAAGGTTATGGGAGAGAAACGGGGAGAAAACGATATGCCGTGAACGCTCGCGAAAGTCGGTTCACGGCTCACCCTGCATGGAATGATAAATCGCCCGCGAACATTTCCTTTCACGGGCGATTGGCGTATCGGAGCGTGCCGATCCCGTATCGGCGGAGGATCGTTTCCGCCGGACGTGGCGCCACTCGCTGCCACTTTTAAGACGGATACGTCCATATGCCACTGGCTGATAACAAGATACTGTCCATTTGTGTACTTTTGGGCATCCGGGAAACAAAAAATGAAACAGAACATGGAAATAATAAGTATGGACGTGAAGGCTTTCGACGCGCTGGCAGGGCACGTGGAAGCCATTGAAAGAAAAGCCGAGGCGTTATGCCGCAGGCAGGAGGACGTGAGTTTGAAAAATGGCTGGACAACCAGGATGTCTGTGACGTGCTGGGTATATCGAAACGTACCCTGCAAACCTACCGGGAGAAAGGGTTGCTGCCTTTCAGCCGCATCCGTCACAAAATCTTCTACAAACCGGAAGATGTCGGGAAACTGCTGCAATCGTCGCACTATCCTAATACCGCCGCGTTATGAGCCATTATTTCATCGACAAGCACGATCCGCGTGTGGCGGATCTCTTCCGGCGTTTGGAAAAGGCCGGCAAGGCACTGGATAAACTGGAATCCTCCGGAGGCCGGACACTCAAGGGAGAGCGGTTCGTCACCGACGAGGAATTGTCCCGGCTGCTGAAAATCAGCAGGCGTACATTGCAGGAATACCGTACGGCGCGGATCATTCCCTATTATTTGATTCAGGGCAAGGTACTATACATGGAATCCGAGATACAGAAATTCCTGGAAGATTCCCGGAAGAAATGTATCGGGGGACAGGAATGGATATAAAAGAAGAACGGCCAAAACGTTGGCCGTTCTTCTTTTTCAGTTCAATATCGTGTTCATGCCGGGGAGCTGCCAGACGACAGCGGTCGTCGTGGCCCTTCGGACAAGCCACCGTCGGAAGGCTTCTGCATTCCCGGATTTTAAGCGGAAAGCCAGCGCGGCGATCATTTCGAGCGAATACAGCTCGACAATACCGCCGTCACGGTTGCGCTCCCGGCGGTAAACCCGCTCCTCACGGAGTATGCCGCTTTTGAGTATGGAGCGGATGTTGCTCCCCACGGCAGGAACGAAGACTCCGAACAGGTCGGCAATCTGGTGGCGCGTGAGCCATACACGGTTCTCCGGCGTGTGGATTTCCACCCGCCCGTTTTCAATGCTGATAGGTTCTCTTGTCGTCATAGTCATACAAATTTATCAATTTTTGTTATACTGTTCAACCGTTTACCGTTATAATATCTGCCGTTTCCGGTTCGTCCTCCTCGTAGAGATTTATTTTCCGGCCTTTGGTCTGTTCTTTCAGACGTTTCATGTCCTCGTCCACCTTGCGGTCGGTCACTTTGGCGTAAATCTGCGTGGTGGAAATGCTCTTGTGTCCCATCATGCGGCTGACAGTTTCGATAGGCACACCCAGCGAGAGCGTGATATGTGTCCCGAAATTGTGCCTCGCCAGGTGGAATAAGATAGGCAAACAGAGTACCGGAAACGAGAAGAAAGGATAACGTAATCAATTGGAAACTAATCATTTCTCTATATTCTTCCACTTGTGGAAAAAGCAGGAAAGTGGGGATTGTTGAAGATGTTCAGTTACCAAACCGTTAGCCGGTCAGTTACCGAAAGGGAACGAGGTAACGCGAAGCAAATCGGATAATTAAAAACGCCGATATATTACACTGATTGTCATTGTTTTGCATACCGAAGAACGCTTATAAAACAAGTAATTTTGCAACTAAAGTTATAAGCGTATGAAAGTAGAAAAATTCAAGGTTTTGCTCTACCTCAAAAAGAGCGGACTGGACAAGTCGGGCAAAGCCCCGATAATGGGACGCATCACCGTGAACCGGACGATGGCGCAGTTCAGCTGCAAGCTCTCCTGCACTCCCGGGCTGTGGAATCCCCGTGAAAGCCGGCTGAACGGCAAGAGCAGGGAGGCGGTGGAGATAAATGCGAAAATCGACAAGCTGCTGCTTGACATCAATACCGCCTTCGATTCCCTTCTTGAACGCAAGGGGGATTTTGACGCCGCTTCCGTCAAGGATGCCTTTCAGGGCAGCATGAAGACGCAGATGACCCTGATGAAAATGCTGGATGCCCTCAGGGATGAGGTGAAGAGCCGTATCGGGATAGACCGGGCAAAAGGTACCTATCCGGCATACGACTTTACCTGCCGTACCATGCGCGAGTTCATTGAAACCAAATTCAAGACGAAAGACCTGGCCTTCGGGCAGCTTACGGAACAGTTCATCCACGACTATGAGAATTTCATCCTTGACGAGAAAGGGTATGCCGTGGACACCGTACGGCATTACCTGGCAATTCTCAAGAAAACGTGCAAAAGGGCTTATCAGGAAGGACACTCCGAGCGGTTCATGTTCCAGCACTACGTCCTCCCGAAACAGACCGTCAAGACCCCCAAGGCACTGAGCCGTGAAGTTTCGAGAAAATCCGTGACGTGGAGATAGCCCCGCACCGCACGACCCACCGTCTGGCAAGGGACCTGTTCCTCTTCGCCTGCTATACCGGGGTCGCCTACAGCGATGCCGTGACCGTCACCCGGGAAAACCTGTACACCGGCGAGGACGGCAAGCTATGCTGAAATACCGCCGTAAAAAGAACGAGCTCCGTGCAAGCGTGAAGCTTCTGCCGGAAGCCGTCGCCCTGATAGAGAAATATCATGATGACAGCAGGGACACGCTGTTCCCGATGATCCACTATCCGAGCATGAGAAACCACATGAAGCGCTGGCCGTACTGGCAGGGATAAAGGAGAACCTGTGCTATCATGTCGGACGCCACTCGTTCGCCTCGCTCGTCACCCTTGAAGCGGGCGTTCCGATAGAGACCATCAGCAGCATGCTGGGGCATAGCAACATACAGACGACCCAGGTCTATGCCCGCGTCACCCCGAAAAAGCTCTTCGAGGACATGGACAGGCTTATCGAGGCTACTGGAGATTTGAAACTTGTTCTATAACCCATAAACAATGAGAATCATGAGAAGTACCTTTTCCATACTGTTCTATATCAACCGCGGCAAGATAAAGGCTGACGGAACCACGTCGGTCATGTGCCGCATCACCATAGACGGCAGGAACACCGCCATCACCACCGGGATATGCTGCAAGCCGGAAGACTGGAACGCCCGAACCGGGACCATACGCACGGTAAGGGAAAATGCCAGACTGCAGGACTACCGGAAGTATATCGAACAGACTTACGAGGAAATTCTGAGGACACAGGGTGTCGTCAGTGCGGAGATTATCAAGAACCGGGTGACAAGGCAGTTCGTCGTTCCGACACACCTGCTCCGGATGGGCGAGATAGAGCGTGAACGTCTCAGGATACGTAGCAGGGAGATCAATTCCACCTCCACCTACCGGCAATCCCAGTATTTCCAGAAGTACCTGACGGACTACCTTGTTTCACTGGGGAAGAAGGACATCGCCTTTGAAGAAATAACGGAAGACTTCGGCAGGAACTACAAGGCATTCCTTATCAGGAACAAGAATTTCAGCACCACGCAGACCAACCGCTGCCTCTGCTGGCTGAACCGCCTCTTGTATCTTGCCGTGGACAACGAGATCCTGCGCACCAATCCGGTGGAGAATGTCGAATATGAAAAGAAAACCGCACCAAAACACAAGTATGTCACCCGTGAAGAGATGAAAAGGATACTGGCCATGCCCCTGAATGAAGGACGTGCGGAACTGGGCAGGCGTGCATTCATCTTCTCCTATTTCACCGGGCTTGCCTATGCCGACATCAAGCAGCTTCATCCGTGTCATATCGGAACGACGGCGGAGGGTCGGCGGTTCATCCGTATTAACCGGAAGAAGACCGGGGTGGAAGCGTTCATCCCCCTGCACCCGATAGCCGAGCAGATACTCGCCCTGTACAATACCACCGACATGCACAGTCCCGTGTTCCCGTTGCCGAGCCGGGATTCCATCTGGCACGAGATACGGGAAATCGGCGTGATCCTGGGCAGGCACGATGACCTTTCGTACCATCAGGCCCGGCACGGGTTCGGGGTCCTGCTCATTTCTGAGAGTGTATCCATCGAGAGCATAGCCAAGATGATGGGACACTCGAACATTTCCACCACACAAGGATATGCCAGGATAACGGAAGAAAAAATCTCAAGGGAAATGGACAGACTGATGGAAAAGAGAAGCCAGTGCCACACACATTCCGGCTCTGACAGCCAATGACAGTATCGCAGCCGCCTGCTTCCTCGCCGTCCATGAAGTTAGTACAGACTTCATTGAAAGAGAAAAGGTCGAGCGGCCGTGCCGTTTCGGGCAGAATCTTCCTTTGCAGGCAAAGCGTATTCAGCCCGAAAACTTTCCCCTTTCACGTCTGTACAAGGAAGGCTGACGGCAGCGGAAACAAGCGACCGACGGAAAAGTCGATACAACAAAAAAGAAACAGCATACAGACAGTAGGAACTACCGGTCCGTATGCTGTTCAGATTTTCTATAGGAGGGCGTTTTTTTGAAACACAATGAAAAAGGCAGGCGGCAAACTGCGCTCCCTCCAAAAAATCAATCCTTTTTTTCGACCACCTGCCAATATCCGCCCTTGTCCGGTCCGATTCGTCGGAGCACCCCGTCCGCTTTCAATGCGGCAATCTGTTTTTCCACCGCTTTGGCTGTTATGCCTATCCGTTCTGCGAGAGTTGCTGCACTCAACGTGTTGTCCTGTGAAAGCAGAGTCATGATTTTCTCCCTACTTTTTACTTTCTTCTCCCTACTTTTTTGTGGTTTCTCCCCACTTATGGGAGTATCATCAATGGATTTACGGTAAACCTCTATGTCACGGGTGAGATTTTTAATCATGGTAGCTGTCATAAATTCCCTGAAAACATTCAAATCCTCGTTCTCGCGGGTTTCCACCAGTGCCTTGATATATTCTTCCTTGTCCTCCTTGAGGATTTTTGTCGGTATCAGTCCGAACTCGAATTGCAGCATGTTCATCAGCAGGCGGGCCATCCTGCCGTTCCCGTCTGCCCAAGGGTGTATTGTCACCAAGTCATAGTGGGCATCAAAACTGATTTCATATAACTGTGTCATGCTCTTGGCGGCATGATTTTCACGTTCCCTGTTCAGCCGGGTACAAAATTCCGACAGTTTAGCCGGGACCTTGCTGTAGTTCATGTACGATTTACCACCGGGTCCGGCCGTGACATTCAACAGGCGCAAATCACCCCGTGCCGATGAGAAATCCCCCAATACGGTCTTGTACTCCTGCCCCGTGTTTTTCAAGACAAGGGCAGAGAGGCTTTTCAGCAAATCAACGGTTATGTCGGTATGGGCATCTGCCAGCCTTATGGCATGCTCGTATGCGTCTTTCAGGTCGAGATTCATGTGCTGTTCCACGATGCTCTTTCCTTTCAGACTGATTCCCTGATCGAACATGATTTGATTCTCAAGTTCGGTAATGGTGGAGCCTCAATGGCCGTAGAGTGGGTAATGAGGAATAGAGATAGAATTTGTCATAATCTATCTGCCTGTCTATTCCCAATTCTCTGTACAGAGATACAAGTTTTTCGAGTTCGGTCTGCATACATTTTCACTTTGAACGCAAAGATACGTTTTTCTCCCCACCAAACTGCCGTTTTCTCCCTACTTTTTTACGCTTTTCTCCCTACTTTTTATTGAAGTTACCATGAAAGTTGCCTTTAATCCGTAAAACGACTCTTTGAGTATAGAATTTACGAATAAGAGCAACTTTACCGGTCAGTCAATCATATATCCCGTTTCAAGCGGTACGCCTCCTTGTACCCGTCCATCAACGTACGTTCAATGTCGGAAGCCCTGTACAGGATCCTGCCGCCTATCTGGATATAGGGCAGTATACCGTTGTTGCGGTAATCCTGAAGGCTCCTGCGGCTGACCTTCAGTCTGACGGCCAGTTCCTTGTCGGTATAATAGCGTTCCCCGTCCAGGGACGGCTTGTTGTTTTCACGTATTTTCTCCACCTTTTCCGATAGTTCTTCCAGCGATGAGAGGAAGGCTCTCACGCGCATGTCGTTTTCCGGTGTCAGCAGCCGGATATTGCCATTGTCATTCATAAATCACGATATCTGTTCGTTTGGTTTGTTGGTTGATTGGTTGGCTT
>ENA-OQER01001066-OQER01001066.1-human-gut-metagenome-genome-assembly--contig:-NODE-1066-length-14029-cov-3.302834_pt1 | contig 14029 bp, 10 predicted proteins | sample MGYA00242797_ERZ504639 | MGnify/ENA primary metagenome ERZ504639 (study PRJEB26092, sample SAMD00036306) | human gut metagenome | host: Homo sapiens | study: EMG produced TPA metagenomics assembly of...
GGCAAAAGGCTGTTTCCTGCCAGCGTGTAAAATATGATATGAAGTGTTTTTAAAAACTATGGCCGTTCAAAAACGTACAGCAATGTGCAAAATGAACAATTCCCAAGAAGGCACTTTTACGTGCCCTGCGGGGAATTCGTTCATTTGCACATGCAATACTATTCTTTTGCAAACACTATTTTAAAATGTGCGGCATTTCAGTTCTTTACACCTGCCAGGAAACCAACGGTAAATTTTTATTTCTTGCGAAAAATCGTTCTGAAGATCAATCTCACCAGCGGTCCGCAGTAGAACATCTGCCAGCAGATTGCCATCGGGAAGTTCATGGCCCAGGTCTGGATCCAGGTGCCGAATGTGTGCTGGTCTTTAAAGAGAATAGTGGCAACCAGGCTCATGATCGGACACATAATGCAGCAGATGCAGATAGAAATGGCATAGGTGATGAACTGTGAACGATCGGTAGGTTTCATTACGGTGAATGCGAGTTTCTGAGCAATTTTTCCGACAATAAAAAATTCCAGAACGAAGGCAACCGGAACCATAATGATCATTTCATGGGTAGCCAGCAGAAAGGTCTGACCGGATACACCACCGGTATTCAGGCTACATTGTATACGATCATTCCGTAGACCATAATGGTAGCCATGATAATTGTGTAAATTGCGTCTTCAAATTTAGTTTTTGGCATAAAAATATCCTCCTTTTGATAATGAGCTACGTGTTGTTCGTTATCATCCGGAGGATGTGCGTTTCCAATATAAATAACCGTTTTATTTCGATTTGATATTCTATCAGAAAAATACCAATTATGCAAGCAAAAAAATATAATCACATTTTAGATTAAAAAAAGTCTCTCTCTATTGAAAATGAGAAATAAGTGATCTGGAACAGGAAAAATCAGAAGTAGAGAAGGTATTAAAGGATATCGAAGCAATTCCGAGTTTAGAAAAATTTATAGAGGATCATTCTGAATAAAAAGCAGAATGTAAATCTGATAAAATGTTTTTCACAATAAAACAAAGGTGATCAACGGTTACATCAGATGGTCGCTTTTGTTTTTGGCAAAATGTGCGAAAAAGAAAGCTTGTGCGGTCTGTAAATTCTCATTATACTAAATGTAGTAATAGGAAAATGAAACCTGTGAAAGGATTTTAGTTTTAAAGGGAAAGGTAAGGTAAAAGGAGGGGTACGATGGGTATTTTTTTAATCCGGGAAATGGGAGTTTTACCAAAGATAGAAATTATGAAATATATGTGGATAAAACAGAATTACTAAAATACTTGAACAGAGCCATTGGAACACCTAAAAATTGTATTGCTGTCAGCCATGCCAGACGCTTTGGAAAGTCACATGCTGCGGGGATGATTGATGCTTATTATAGTCTTGGTAGTGATTCTGCAAAATTGTTTAAAGGTACAAAGATTGCATCAGATCCAGATTATGAAAAATACAGAAATAAGTACAATGTAATCCATTTGGATATTTCGTCCTTTGGGATTTTCATAAAAAGGATATTGTAGAAAAGATAATAGAAGATATTTTTAAAGAATTGAAAATGGATTACCCGGAGGAATTTAATGAACGGGATCGTATCAGTTATGTACTCATAAAAATATACGAAAAAACAGGGATTCCTTTTGTGATTATCATTGATGAATGGGATTGTGTGGTACGAAACAGTACGGATCAGGATTTGATCCATCAATATTTACAGTTTCTCCATTCTTTGTTTAAGTCAGAAGAATCAAAATCCTTTTTAGCACTTGGATATATCACAGGTATCATGCCAATTAAGAAAATAAAGGATGAATCGGCTTTAAACAACTTTGAAGAATATACTATGTTAAAATCCAGACCGATTACGAAATACTATGGCTTTACCGAAGAAGAAGTTAAGGCTTTATGTAAAAGATATGATATGGATTTTGAAACTACAAAAGAATGGTACAATGGATATCTAATCGATGGAATGCACATGTATAATCCAAATTCCGTATCACAGGCGATGAAATATCATGATTTTGATTCCTATTGGCGAAATACCTCTGCTTTTGGCACGATTAATAACTTTATTATGATGAATTATTCAGGATTGAAAGAGGATGTCCTTACAATGCTATCCGGTGGAAAAGTCATGGTGGATACGGAATGTTTCCAAAATGATCTGGCAGAAATTCATTCAAAAGATGATGCGTTAACTGCTCTCATTCATCTTGGATATCTTGGATATGATGCGGATATGTTAAGTGCCTATATTCCAAATTATGAAGTGGCTAAGGCGTTTCAATCCGCGTTAAAAACAGGAGAATGGAAAGATGTTGCTGCGTCAATTTCCAAATGTGATACATTACTTATGGCAACGATTAGTGGTAACACTGAGAAAGTAGCTGAACTTATCGAGCTTGCACATGATACGTATACTTCTATATTAAAGTACAACGATGAGAACTCTTTAAGCTGTGTGCTTACAATGGCGTATTTTACTGCACCGGCATATTATACTATTATTCGAGAAATGCCGGCCGGAAAAGGATTTGCTGATTTTGTTTTTCTGCCAAGGGCAAATGCCGGGAATCGCCCAGCAATGATTGTGGAATTAAAATATAATCAATCAGCAGATACTGTGATCAGGCAGATAAAAGAGAAACGATACCAGGGTGCGTTATCGGGATATGAAAGTAAGATTCTCTTAGTCGGGATTAGTTATGATAGTGAAAAGCATCATACTTGCAGTATCGAAGAATGGTAATTTTGTTATACTGAGTGTGATGATAGGAAAAAGGGAAACTTGTGAAATTGTTTTGATTTCACAGGAAATGAAAAGTAAAAAAGGAGGTTCACATGAAAAAAAGAATTTTATGTACGCTGCTGAGTGCAGCAATGCTGCTTACGAGTTCGCCGGTTGTTTTTGCGGCGGAGACGCAGCCTGTGAAGGAGCAGCAGACGAAGGAGACGCTTCCGTTTACGATTAAGGAGGCAAACAATGATATTAAAGATGAAAGTGTAAAAGGCTGGCATGTTCAGATCACGGACACGGAAAATGCAAAGGTTGTTGCAGATTATCCGGGACTGGTTGTTGTGCGTGCAAAGAAGACACAGTACGATGACAATGTTTATCTGATTGGAAAGAGTGGAATAGTCCAGACTTTTGTAGTTTCGGGTACGGATACAGACTGGGATGAAAATGAGCATATTTATGACGACTGGGAGAGAACGACGTCGTATAGTTCTGTGGATGCAATCTGGAGACTTTCGTATAAGGGTGATCGCCTGTATTATATTAAGAAACCACAGACGCAGACTCCAAAATATGACATCTACAATGCGACAACCGGGAAATATTTTGAATATGATCTGGATGAGCAGCCGGAACCTTATAGAGATGGCGAGGGAGCTGTGACAGATGTTTATCGATTTGTAAAAGACGGAAAAGTGGGAATGCTTAAGAGTGATGCAACAATCCTGTACGAAGCGGAGTATGACGATATTGATAGAAATGCGTTTAATACGGATTTTTCGGATGAATCGATACGCGAGTCGGATGATAAGTTTTTCCAGGCGATGAAGCGGGATGAAAATTCTGACAAAAATTTATATGGTATTGTGGATTCAAAAGGACTTTGGGATGGAGTATGTAAATACAGAAGTATTACAAGCAATACCAGTGGTTCAAGGATATGCGTAAAAAATGTGGATGAGGAAACAGCAGTCATGGATATAAATACCGGTGAACTGCTGACAGGTTTTACAGGAAGCAGGATATATTCATTGGGGGATGGATGTTTTCTCAAATCAAATGGTTTAGGAATGTACGATGAGGGTAAGCAGATTCTTATGAAAAATGGTCAGGTTATAGATAAGAACCAGATTTATAATAATGATTATTGTAATAATCCGAACTGTACAGTTTATATTAACGTTTTCTGGGATATTATCGAAAATTTTTCAGAAGATGGCTGTTATTTGGTAGGATTTGATGGAAATGGAAAAAAGCATTTTGTTAAGTATTTGGACAACTATTTACAGTACAATGGTAAGCGTATTTCGTATGACGGGGGAATGATCGGGACAAATGATAATACAGGATTTGGAAAAGATGTAGAACCGATTATCATGAAGGGCGGATATGCAGTGGAAAGAGAATGTGCAGATGTGGATCCAACCTATAATCCGGTGATGGAGGACCATACGGTAAAATGCACTCTGATTGATGCAAACTCGGATCCGGTGTATGAACTTGGAGATAATAAGGTGGTTTATGGTCTGGAAGTAAGGATGATCTGCTTTATCTCAGATATGGAACTTATGGGAAAGAAGATACGAATGTGCTGATTTATGATACAATCAGCAAAAAAATAGTTTTAAACGAGATGAACATAGATTCCTGGAGCATCCCAAAGGATCATAGCAGTCATGTGGTGAGCTTGCAAAAAGGGAACAAAGCGGCATTGTTTAATACGTTGGATCGGACTTTTTCCGGTTGGGATATGCTTGGAATTGATTTGGATGAAGAAAGTTTCGGTTCGGTGAAAGAAAGTCTGGTTGGTTCTGAACTTGTCTTTTTTATAAGGAATAAAAATGCTTTTTATAACGCATCCTTTCAAAAGATTGCACAGTTGGATCTTGAGGAAGATCTTTATTATCGAGACAGTGATGTGTCCGTTACGAAAAATGGAAATTTTGTTTTCAGTATCGGGGATTCTGTGGACTACGGACAATATCAAGTTTATGATCATAAGGCGTATTACTGAAAAATATATAGATGGTTCCAATTATAATGCGGATACATTGATTCGTGTTCGAACAGAAGGAACAAGAGAGTGGGGTTACTGTGACGAGGATGGAAACCTGCAGATTGCGGAGCAGTTTAATCTTGCCGGAAATATGCATAATGGAATTGCAAAAGTGGGAGAGTGGTATGATGATTGTAAAATTATCGACCAGGCAGGGAAAGAACTGCTGTCGGGAAATTATGATTTGAATGGACGTATGTAGAAGCTGGTTTTGCAATGATGAAACAGGACGGTGGCTGCTATCTGTATGATTTCACGGGTTTGGCGGAGGACATGGCACAAAATCCGTATAGTTTGGATGATCTGTTTGGAAAATATCACCGCTATCTGAGAGATAACCAGGCATACAAAACGATGCACAGAACGCTGTATGATGCGGCTGCGGATGTTCTGGCGGCACGTACGGATAATGATGAGCTGTTTTCTGTTATTAAGACATTGTCCGGTGATGTGATCGTGCGTCCGACGAAACAGATTCTGGAAGCAATTACCGGAAAACGATGGGAAGAGGATAAGTTAGAAGAGGAAGTGGCGATTGAACTGATCCGTCAGATTGATGAACAGGATGATACATTAAAAAAATGTAGTGGATAACGTTTGCGGTAAAGTAAAGAATGTTTCTAAATTTTATAAACTTGTTACAGCGGCAAAGAAGCCAATGGATACCAGCGTACAGTGGGAACTTGCTAAACTGGAAAAGGGAGATGCACTTACCACCGAACAGGCAAAAACTATTTTTGAACAGGTAAAAGGAAACTGGTCAAAGATTGACGGCATCTTTAAAAAGGTTGGAATTGCAACTTCGGCAGTCCAGGTTGGAACAACGATCTGCATTATGGCGAATTTGGAAATGGAAACGGTCAATCAGCTTTTGAACAGTGTAGCACCGGATTCTACAGCCTATAAGGGACTGAAGAAATTAAAGGGAAAACTGCAGAAATACTGGGCATCATCGGAAGTAGCGATTCAGGAATTTATTGTAGATAAGTACTTTGAAGAAATTGCGGAAGCTTGTGAAAAAGGGAGTTACAGACATGGCAAAGCTGTTTGATCCGCTTTCCGGCATTGATGTCGGCGGTGCACTTACAGTCGGAAAACTATTCTATTCACGTATCAGCAAACAAATAAAGCTTGCAGACTATGATGAGCTGGTGAAGATTGCTTACAGTATGTCGCTTTGTAATTCACTGAGTGTCGGACTGAACAATAAATACGCTGAGATTGCACAAAATTATCAGAAGACCGGAAAAACAGCAGGTAAAAAACTTCGAAAAGAATATCAGTTTGCATATGAAGCCTATGAAGCTTCGCTGCTTCAGATGGCAAATAAATGCAGTGAGCTTGCGGAAAAATCAGGGGAAAATGCAGCTGTAAAATATAAGAAAAAATGGCTGGATCAATGTATCAGTCTGTATTCACAGAAAATGCGGTATGACAATTTTATCGCAACCTGCAGAAGAAATATGAACCGAACAGAAGCGGCGAATTTCGAGTATCGCACCGATGAAACAATCACGTATGGATCGTGAGTTTAAATGGCAAAAAGACAAAAGATGCTTCCAGACGTATGACAAGGGCACTGAGTGATACACAGGATCTGCTCTGCATTCCAGAGACGATCAATGGACGTACCGTTGTGGGTATCGATCCGCAGGCATTCCGGAATGAGGATAAAATCCACGCTGTATTCCTGCCGGATACGGTGACGGAAATCGGCAGTCAGGCATTTGAAAACTGCAGTTCACTTGATATGATTGTATCAGGAAATGGGCTGAAAACGATCGGTTCAGATGCATTTGCAGGCTGTGATTCTCTGACAGGTGTAGAGGTGCCGGACAGTGTTACAGAGATTGGAGATTCCGCATTTGGAGATAATGCAAATCTGACATTATGGTGCAGTGAAAACGGTATAGCATGGCAGTATGCGGAGACAAATGGCATCATGGCAGAGGAACGTATCCGCAGGGCAGTTTCTGTGGAAGTGGCAGCACCGGCGGATAAACAGCAGTATGGCTCTTCAGAGAAAGAAATCGATACGACCGGACTTACGCTGAATGTTACCTGGGATGATGGCACAAGTGAAGAAGTTACATCTGGCTATTATGCTTATTTTAAAGAAAAAACAGCCGAAAATGCGACGGTTGCAGTACAGTATGACTCTGCAGAAACAACCTATGAAGCAGGAATCACACCGGAAGAAAAAGACTATACAGTATATTACAAAGATGAAGCGGGAGATGATCTGGCAGAAGCATCAACAGTCCGTGCTTTGTTTGGAAGTTCCCAGACGCTGGATGCACCGGATGTGAGCGGTTATACACCGGAAAAAGCACAGATGACGGTAACGGCAGGTGACGAAGATTCCTGGACATTTATCTACAAAAAGAAGAACACAAAGAAAAATATCGAAGATGGAAGAATGTATGTATTCGGCGATCTTCGTTATACTGGAAATGCGGTGATTCCGAGAGTTTCGGTAGAAGATGCAGATGGAAAAATCCTGAAAGAAGGTGTGGATTACGAAGTTTTTCTGGATGATAATGTAGAAATTGGCGAAGCTTGGGCCGGTGTTCATGGAATTGGTGATTATGAAGGATTATTGAGTAGTACATTTTATATTGTAAATCCGGGCAGCCAAGATCCGGAACCAGATCCGAGTCCAAATCCAAGACCGGGTACAGATTCTTCAAAGAGTATACTGATTGGCAGCATTAAGATCAGCGGAATTTCAAATAAGATTGCAGCAGGAAAGAAAATCGCATTGAAGGCAAATATTTCGCCGGCAAATGCGACAAACAAAACACTGGTATGGACTTCCAGCAATCCGAAAGCTGCCACCGTAAATGCAAATGGTATTGTCACAATGAAAAAAGGCAGCGGCGGAAAGAAAGTAACGATCACTGCGAAGGCAGCAGATGGAAGCGGCAAAAAGGCAGTTTATACAATCACCGGTATGAAAGGTGTTGTGAAAAAAGTTACGATTTCCGGAAAGAAAACCGTCAAAGCAGGAAAGAGCATTAAGCTGAAAGCGAAAGTAAAAGCCACAAAGAAGGCTAATACCAGACTTTTTTGGAAAAGCAGCAATCAAAAATTGCTACGGTGAAAACGGAAAAGTAAAGGCAAAGAAAAATGCAAAAGGAAAGAAAGTGAAGATCACCGCAATGGCAACGGATGGAAGCGGAAAGAAGAAATCTGTAACGATTAAGATCCGGTAGGCTGCACATTATAATCAAATTCGAATAGAAGTATAAAGAGAAGATGCAGGAGATTATGAAAACGAAATTTCATAATCTTCTGTATTTTTATGATGCCAGGATTGTGAGAGTGCAACGCACGGAACAATCCGTAGGCATCATAGTTGGGGACTTTTGACATCCACATCATTTTTATGTAAGTGGATGAAATGGATTATAAAAATTTGCAATCCCTGCTTCTTTCGTGGTATTATGGGGACAAAAAAAGGAAAGGCTGATATAGATATGGAATACATGAAATTTGATGATGCATATGTTGTTCGTCTGGACTGTGGCGAGGAGATCGTAGAGTCTCTGACAAAGATTTGCGACAGGGAAAAGATCACACTGGCAACGATCGAGGGTATCGGTGCGGCAGACCATGCGGTGATCGGTCTGTATAATGTTGGGGAACAGGTTTACCATAAAACGGAACTGAACGGACCGATGGAGATCACGGCTCTGACGGGAAATGTTTCCACGATGGATGGTAAAACTTATCTTCATATTCACATTAATCTCTGCGATGAGAAGATGAATGTCAAAGGCGGTCATCTCAATGAGTGTCGGATTTCGGCGACGGCTGAAATCACAATCCGCACAGTCAATGGAAAAGTGGAACGTTTTTATGATAAGGACGGTGTTGGATTGAATCTGTATCAGTTTCCGGGAAATGAAGGATACAAAAAACTGTTAAAGAATCTGATTGATGTGATCAAGGAAGACCATGCGAAACTGGGATTTCGAAAAGAAAAAATTCGCCTGTATTATCCGCTCAGCTCTTTGAATCATTTTTTTGGTACGAGTGATGATGCAGATCAGATGCAGGAGCGTCTGAACCACCTTCCGGTGGTGATCACAGAGAAGCTGGGAGAGGTTGTTGCGACACACAAAGCGGAGCGATTTTGCTTCCACATTCCGGAGGAAGGCAGCGAGTACGTCCATAATAATATGAAGGAAAATGAATTTATTAAAAGCTTGATCGAGTTGCTTCAGAAACATGGATGCAAGATGGAGGATATTCTGAATTTGTTTCATAAGTATTCTGATAATATTATTACAGAAAATATGGACAATGGAGAATTTGATATTCTGATCCGTTTTGAAGACAAACCGGACGATCCATATTATTATTGTTTTAAAGATGAAGGATGCCATATTATTTATCATCGATTCCTGAAAGAGGATTATGAAGATTTTGGATTCTGAGTAGACAGAGAGGACAGAAAATGTTGGAAATTCGCAGAGGAACAAAAGAAGATATTGCACAGGTTGCAGCAATTTATGATCATATTTTAACGGAGGAAGAGGAAGGCAGAGCGGTGATCGGCTGGATACGCGGCGTTTATCCGACGGAAAATACCGCAAAAGAAGCGGTGAAAAATGACGATCTGTTTGTTATGACGGATGCCGGAAGGATTGTGGCAGCAGCGAGGATCAACCAGGTTCAGGTGTCGGAGTATGCTGATGCAAACTGGAAATATCAGGATATTTTGCCGGAACAGGTTATGGTTCTGCATACGTTGGTCGTAGATCCGGGGCAGTCCGGAAAAGGATATGGAAGTGCGTTTGTGAAGTTTTATGAGGATTATGCAAAGGAACATAACTGTCCGTATCTGCGTATGGATACGAATGCGAAAAACCAGGCTGCGAGAAAGTTGTATGCACGGCTTGGATACTGGGAGGCGGATATTGTGCCTTGCGTGTTTAACGGCATTCCGGGCGTGCAGCTTGTGTGTCTTGAGAAGACAGTATAAAGCGGAAATTTCTGCAAAAAAAGACAGCAGTTCAGCCAGATTGAGCCTGATGCGAGAATTGCTATGTAAAAACGAAACAAGGGGTGTGTTTTTGTGGAAATACAGGAAATTCTGGAAAAAGTAAAAAACGGGGCGATGTCTGTGGAAGAAGCGGAAGGATTTCTCCGCAGGGAGCGTTTGAAGAGATGGGCTATGCGAAACTGGATATGCATCGCAAGGTGCGATCCGGTTTTGCGGAAGTGATCTACTGTGCCGGAAAAGCAGATGAACATCTGCTTCATATTTTTGAACGTTTATACAAGGTGGATGGACAGGTTTTCGGAACGCGGGCAACACAGCATCAGTACGAAATATTGCGTGAAAAATATCCGCAGGTAGAATATGATCCGATTTCCCATATCATAAAAATTGAAAAAAAGGATAAAGAGCATATCGGAAATATCGCAGTCTGCACTGCAGGAACGGCAGATATTGCCGTAGCGGAAGAGGCTGCACAGACGGCAGAATATTTTGGAACGAAAGTGACGAGGGTTTATGACGTGGGCGTGAGCGGCATCCACAGACTGCTTGGAAATCTGGAGGCGATTCAAAGTGCAAACTGTGTTGTTGCCGTTGCGGGTATGGAAGGTGCACTGGCAAGCGTACTTGGCGGGCTGATAGACAAGCCGGTGATTGCTGTTCCGACTTCGATCGGTTATGGTGCAAATTTTGGAGGTCTTTCTGCACTTCTGACGATGATCAATTCCTGTGCAAACGGAATTGCGGTGGTAAATATTGATAATGGTTACGGAGCCGGTTATATGGCAACGCAGATCAACAGACTGGGGGTGAAGGCGAATGGGTAAAACGTTATATCTGGAGTGTGAAAGCGGTATCAGCGGAGATATGACGGTGGCAGCACTTCTGGATCTTGGAGCAGATCAGCAGGTTCTGAAAAAAGCTCTTGCAAGCCTTCCGGTACAGGGGTTTGATATCCGCATTTCCAGGGTAAAAAAATCCGTCTGGATGCGTGCGACTTTGATGTGGTTCTTGATAAGGAACATGAAAATCATGATCATGATATGGAATATCTGCATGGTCATACTCATGCACATAATCATGCTACGGAGCATATGCATGGGCATGATGTGCATAACCATGATGCAGAGTATATACATGAGCACAGAAGTTTTGTGGATATTCTGCAGATCATTGAGAGCAGCAGCCTGACGGAACGTGCAAAAAAAACAGCGACGGATATTTTTTCGGTTCTGGCGGATGCAGAAGCAAAAGCACATGGCGTGCCAAGAAATCAGGTGTATTTTCATGAAGTCGGTGCTGTAGATTCAATCGTAGATATTCTCTCGGTGGCGGTCTGCCTGGATAATCTGGATATCGATCAGGTAATTGTGACAGAACTTTGCGAAGGAAGAGGTACGGTCCGCTGTCAGCACGGCATTCTGCCGATCCCGGTTCCGGCGGTGACAAATATCGTACAGGCCAATCATCTGAAACTGAAACTTACGCAGATAGAAGGTGAGCTGGTTACGCCGACCGGTGCAGCGATTGTGGCGGCGATCCGTACTTCTGATAAACTTCCGGAGTCATTTTTCATCGAAAAAACAGGTCTTGGTGCAGGAAAACGAGAATATGCCTGTGCCGGTATTCTGCGTGCAATGATTCTGGAAAGCGAGAATGAAAAGAGCTGGATGGAAAAAGATGAGATCTGTAAACTGGAGACAAATATTGATGACTGCAGCGGCGAGGCACTCGGATTTCTGATGGAGCGTCTGATGCAGGCGGGGGCGAAGGATGTTCATTATACGCCGGTTTATATGAAAAAAAATCGCCCGGCATATCAGGTAAATGTAATCTGCAAAAAAAGAAGATGCGGAAAAGCTGGAGAAACTTATTTTTCAGGGAACGACAACAATCGGCATCCGCAGAATGTACATGGAACGAAGTATCTTAAAAAGAGAAGCGGCAGAGATCGACACGCCGTTTGGCAAAATGAAAGTAAAGTATGCGATCTGCCGGATGGGAAAAGGATTTATCCGGAGTACGAAGAAGTCGCAAGAATCTGCCGGGAAACCGGACTGTCTTATTATGAAGTTAGCGGGATATTCCTTGACACTTTATATACCGAACGGTATAATGAAGAAAGCAACCGTAAACAGGAGTAAAGGACAGGATTTATGGACAATAGAGAACGTATTTTGCAGTGTGCACTGGAGCTGTTTTATGCCAAGGGTTACGATGCCGTTGGCGTACAGGAGATTGCTCAGAAAGCGGGGATTACAAAACCTACGTTGTACTACTATTTTGGCAGCAAATATGGTCTTCTGGAGACTTTGCTGACGAAACATTTTACTGTTCTGAATGAAGACTGGAGCGGGCATCTTTTTATGAAGGGGATGTCGGAGCGACGCTTTACAATATTGCTTCTGCATTTTTAGATTATGCGATGAGAAATTATAAAGTCTATGCACTTCTGATGGCGATGTTTTATTCTGCGAAGGAGAATGAAGCGTACCGGGCGGTAAAGCCGCTTGTGAAAAAGTTCTATTCGCAGATCGTACATTTCTTTGATGCGGCGGAGCATGAGCTTGGAAATATGAACGGAAGGCAAGAGCAGTTTGCGATTGGATTTATCGGTCTGATCAATCACTATATTCTGCTGGCATGCGACGGGAAGGCAGACCGCAGCAGATTTCAGAGGAGAAAAAGCGGGCACTTGTAAAGCAGTTTATGTATGGTATTTACAGTTAAGATGGAGGTATTTGCAAATGGGAAAGTGGTATAACGAAGCAGTTTTTTATCATATGTATCCGCTGGGTATGACAGGGGCACCAAAGGAAAACAAAGAACCGGAGACCGTGCATCGCTTGCGGGAGCTGTTTCCGTGGATCGACCATTTAAAGGAGATCGGAGTTACAGCGATCTATATCGGACCGCTGTTTGAATCTTCTACACATGGTTATGATACAAAAGATTACAAAAAAGTAGACAGAAGACTTGGGGATAATGAAGATTTCAAAGAATTTGTCAGACTGGCACATGAAAATGGGATCCGCGTGGTTGTGGACGGTGTTTTCAATCATACCGGAAGAGAGTTTTTTGCATTTCAGGATATCCAGAAAAACAGAGAACATTCTCCGTACTGCAGCTGGTATAAAGGAGTGAATTTTGGCTGGAATTCTCCGTATAACGATGGATTTGGTTATGAAGCATGGAGAAACTGTTTTGAGCTGGTCAATTTAAATCTTTACGAGCAGGCAGTCCGTGATTATCTGTTTGATGTGATTCATTTCTGGATCACGGAGTTTGATATTGACGGTATCCGTCTGGACTGTGCTGACTGTCTGACGTTTGATTTTATGAAAGAAATGCGTTACCGCACCGGTCAGTGGAAAGAGGATTTCTGGCTGATGGGTGAAGTGATCCACGGCGATTATGCAAGATGGGTAAATGACGAAATGCTTCATTCCACAACGAATTATGAGCTTCACAAGGGTCTGTATTCGGGACACAATGATCATAATTATTTTGAGATCGCCCATACGATCCGCCGTCAGTTTGATGACAACGGCGGTATTTACAGAGGACGTACTTTGTATTCTTTTGTAGATAACCACGATGTGGACCGTCTGATGAGCAAGTTAAACAACAAAGATCATATCCGCGAGGTTTATACACTGCTCTACACGCTGCCGGGCATTCCATCTATTTATTATGGCTCCGAGTGGGGCATTGAAGGAAGAAAGCAGGGTGCCTCAGATGATGCCATGCGTCCGCAGCTTGACCTTGAAAAAATGCAGAAAGAGAATCCGCATCCGGAGCTGACAGCACATATTGCGGCACTTGGAAAGATGAGAAAAGAAAATCCGGTTCTGGCAGATGGAAAATACAGAGAGCTGGTACTGACAAACAGACAGTATGCTTATGCAAGAATCAAAGATCAGGATGCCATCGTTGTGGCAGCGAATAACGATGAGAATCCGGCGGATATGAGTATCCCGGTTCCAGTGGACGGAACTTATGAAAATGCGTTCACAAAAGAAGCAGTGCCGGTGGTGGATGGCAGACTCCAGGTTCATCTGGATGCATGTGAAAGTAAAATATTCAGAAAAAAATGATGCCAGTTCAAAAGGATTAGTATGACATTTGTGATTCTGATATCAATTTATGTTTGAAAATGTATAAAAAAGTCGGAGGTAGTTATGGCAGAAAGAAAGGTAAGAAAGACAGCGGGGAAAAACGGCAGCGA
>ENA-OQER01001067-OQER01001067.1-human-gut-metagenome-genome-assembly--contig:-NODE-1067-length-14024-cov-2.113118_pt1 | contig 14024 bp, 22 predicted proteins | sample MGYA00242797_ERZ504639 | MGnify/ENA primary metagenome ERZ504639 (study PRJEB26092, sample SAMD00036306) | human gut metagenome | host: Homo sapiens | study: EMG produced TPA metagenomics assembly of...
TGGGTAGATGACGCCCGGGCTTGGGGTGTAATTCCCCTGGGTTAGGTTCTCAATCGCTTAATCAATTCGTAACCGTGGCTGTCATCGCGCGAGAGAATATCCAGAATCACCAGACGCAATTCACCGTGACCAAAGAAACGTTGCCGACGACCGCCGCCGCGACCGTGGCGACCACCGCAGCATTGACCGTGTTCATGCTGGTGACCGTGTCCGCAGTGCTCGTGTTCTGACTTCTCACCTTTGCAGCAGCCCTCATGGCGTGGCTGGCCTTCATGTTTACAACACCCTTCGTATGATGGCTCATATCAGCCTCCTTTTGCTTGATTAGATATATCTAATTTATATCTGATGTGAGCACTCTTGCAAGAATAAAAATGATTTTTAAATGTGGACTCATCTCACACGTAGGCCGGATAAGGCGTTCACGCCGCATCCGGCGTTGAGTAATGATGCCTGAGAAGAGGCGGTTCGTCTTGTCAGACTATAGACATATCAGTCTACAAATCGCTTGCATTTATCATGATTAACAATCATTATCATTTGCGAAAATTATTTAGATATATCTGATTACCATCACGAAGGCGATAACAATGAATAACTCCCCCCGCTACCCGCAGCGCGTTCGCAATGATCTGCGCTTCCGTGAATTGACTGTGCTACGCGTTGAGCTATTAGCGCCGGTTTTCAGCGCATTGTCCTTGGCGGCGAGGCGCTGGACGGTTTTACATCGCGCGGCTTTGACGATCACAGCAAACTCTTCTTTCCTCAATCTGATGCTCACTTTGTGCCGCCAACGGTAACGGAAGAGGGCATCGTCTGGCCGGAAGGACCACGCCCACCGTCGCGTGACTATACGCCGCTGTATGACGAACTACGCCATGAACTGGCGATTGATTTCTTTATTCACGACGGTGGGGTCGCCAGCGGCTGGGCGATGCAGGCGCAACCGGGCGATAAACTTACGGTGGCAGGTCCGCGCGGTTCGCTGGTGGTGCCGGAAGATTACGCGTATCAGCTGTATGTCTGCGATGAATCCGGAATGCCCGCACTGCGCCGCCGCCTGGAAACGTTGAGCAAACTTGCCGTTAAACCGCAAGTTAGTGCGCTGGTTAGCGTGCGGGATAACGCCTGTCAGGATTATCTCGCGCACCTTGATGGTTTTAATATCGAATGGCTGGCACATGATGAGCAGGCGGTAGATGCGCGTCTGGCGCAGATGCAAATCCCTGCCGATGATTACTTCATCTGGATAACCGGCGAAGGTAAAGTCGTTAAGAATTTAAGCCGCCGCTTTGAAGCGGAACAGTATGACCCACAGCGGGTACGTGCAGCGGCTTACTGGCACGCAAAGTAACTGATATATAAAAAGAAAAAGGCTGACGATTTCTCGTCAGCCTTTGCTATATCTGGTGGCCCCTGCTGGACTTGAACCAGCGACCAAGCGATTATGAGTCGCCTGCTCTAACCACTGAGCTAAGGGGCCATGGTAGCGGATTATAAAGTAACTCCGTGTCGCAATCCAGCCATTACCGTGCGCCTGCTGTTTTTATAAACAATGTATTTTCAATCCGTTATACTTTTCCTGGTGATGTTAGAAAGGAGTAAATATGGTTGAGGATATTTTGGCTCCAGGGTTACGGGTCGTGTTTTGCGGTATCAACCCTGGGCTTTCATCCGCCGGGACTGGTTTTCCCTTTGCTCATCCAGCAAATCGCTTCTGGAAGGTGATATATCAGGCCGGGTTTACCGACCGTCAGTTGAAGCCGCAGGAGGCACAGCATCTGCTGGATTATCGTTGTGGCGTCACCAACTGGTAGACCGTCCAACGGTGCAAGCCAATGAAGTTTCAAAGCAGGAGCTGCACGCAGGTGGGCGTAAGCTGATTGAAAAAATTGAAGATTATCAGCCGCAGGCGTTGGCGATTCTGGGCAAACAAGCATATGAACAGGGATTCAGCCAGCGCGGTGCACAGTGGGGGAAACAAACGCTCACCATTGGTTCGACGCAGATTTGGGTGCTGCCAAATCCCAGCGGTTTAAGTCGCGTTTCACTAGAGAAACTGGTTGAAGCGTATCGCGAGCTGGACCAGGCGCTGGTAGTGCGTGGGCGATAAAAAACGCCACCGAAAAGGTGGCGTTTGTGCAAAGGGACTAGTGCCGGGTGCGGCGTAACGCCTGATCCGGCCTACCGATTAATCGTCCAGGAAGCTACGCAACACTTCAGAACGGCTCGGGTGACGCAGTTTGCGCAGCGCCTTCGCTTCGATCTGACGGATACGTTCGCGGTAACGTCGAACTGTTTACCCACTTCTTCCAGCGTGTGGTCGGTGTTCATATCGATACCGAAACGCATACGCAGAACTTTCGCTTCACGCGCGGTCAGGCCAGCCAGCACGTCGTGCGTTGCCGCACGCAGGCTTTCGGTGGTCGCAGAATCCAGCGGCAGCTCGAGGGTGGTATCCTCGATGAAATCCCCCAGATGCGAATCTTCATCATCACGATCGGCGTTTCCATGGAGATTGGCTCTTTGGCGATCTTCAGCACTTTGCGGATCTTGTCTTCCGGCATCAGCATACGTTCAGCCAGTTCTTCCGGCGTCGGTTCACGGCCCATCTCTTGCAGCATCTGGCGAGAAATACGGTTGAGTTTGTTGATAGTCTCAATCATATGCACCGGAATACGGATGGTGCGCGCCTGATCCGCGATAGAACGGGTGATCGCCTGACGGATCCACCAGGTTGCGTAGGTGGAGAACTTGTAACCACGGCGGTATTCGAATTTATCAACCGCTTTCATCAGACCGATGTTGCTTCCTGAATCAGGTCAAGGAACTGCAAGCCACGGTTGGTGTATTTCTTGGCGATAGAAATAACCAGACGTAAGTTCGCTTCAACCATCTCTTTCTTCGCACGGCGGGCTTTCGCTTCACCGATGGACATACGACGGTTGATATCTTTAACCTGCTCGATGGTCAGGCCGGTTTCTTCTTCAATCTGCTGCAGTTTCTGCAGGGCGCGATGCACTTCTTCAGAGACATCGTGCAGTTTTTCCGACCACGGCTTGTTCATCGCAATTGCCGCGTTGAACCAGGTATCGCTGGTTTCGTTGCCGGTAAACAGGGTAATGAAGTTTTTCTTCGGCATTTTGCACTGCTCAACGCAGAGCTTCATGATCAGACGTTCTTGCGTACGAACGCGGTCCATCATGACGCGCATGCTGTTGACCAGGTAGTCAAACTGCTTCGGCACCAGGCGGAACTGTTTGAATACTTCAGACAGTTTCAGGATCTCTTCCTGAGCGGCAGCGTGACTGCGACCTTTCGCTTTGATGGTGTCACGCGTTACAACGTACTGAGCGCGTAGTTCCGCAAATTTTTCGCGAGCCAGTTCCGGGTCGATGCTGTTGTCATCATCGGCGCTGTCGTCATCGCCATCTTCTTCGTCTTCATCTTCGTCATCGTCCAGATCTTCCTGGGAAAGCTCAGAACCGACGTGAGTGGCGGTAGGTGCCAGATCTTCTTCTGCGTTCGGGTCAACAAAGCCGGTGATCAGATCGGACAGACGCGCTTCTTCTGCTTCAACACGATCGTACTGTTCCAGCAGATAGGTGATCGCTTCCGGATATTCAGCAACGGAGCATTGAACCTGGTTGATCCCGTCTTCAATACGCTTAGCGATGTCAATTTCGCCTTCGCGGGTCAACAGTTCAACGGTGCCCATTTCACGCATGTACATGCGTACCGGGTCAGTCGTGCGCCCGATTTCAGATTCCACGCTGGAAAGCACCTGCGCGGCGGCTTCGGCAGCATCTTCGTCCGCGGTGTTTTCAGCCAGCATCAGATCATCGGCATCCGGTGCTTCTTCCATCACCTGAATGCCCATGTCGTTGATCATTTGGATGATGTCTTCGATCTGATCTGAATCGACGATATCTTCCGGCAGATGGTCATTGACCTCGGCATAGGTCAGATAGCCTTGCTCCTTACCGCGTTGGACAAGAAGTTTCAGCTGTGACTGCGGGTTTTGCTCCATAAGACGGTATCCACACTTATTTCATGAGGTTGGTGTTGGGCGATTGACCCGATGTCCTTCAGCCGTTAACGCTGAAATCCAACGGTTGTTTACCGCCAACGATAATTACGAGGGCGTACTTATATATTTGCCGCTGCCTCTCAGTGCGGCTGTCGGGGGCTTCCCGATCGCTCTTCGGCACTTAAGCCGTTAAATCACTTTTTCGCCAGCTCCTGGTTTAATGTCCAGAGCTCCAGGCGTTCTTCGTTGCTTAAACCATGCGTGCGCTCACGAGCGATTAACTCTTCCTGGCGCAGTTCAAGCAGCGAATCAAACATATGGTTGAGTGAGTCGGTGAAGGTTTGCTCAGCAATATTCTTATCTGCTATATCGTCCCACATCGACAGTTTTTCAAGGGTGGCAGCATTATTTGTACCACGATAGTCTCTAAAAGTTGCCCGGTGGTCAGACCTGGCTGGGAGAGACAAGTGTTGACCAGTTCTCTGAATAAGCCAAGTCCAGGGAGCTTATTTTCATCCAGATTCTCAAGCGGCGGGACCAACGTCGCTAATTCTGGATTTTGCACCAGCAACCCTATAAGTATACGCATGGTCGTGCGTTTTAGCTGCGGAACAGGGCGAGAAACGCCGCTCTCTGCCGCTTTTGGCATTAATCGTTCAAGCTGGCTGTCATCAAGTATGCCTAATTTGTTGCCTAATTCCTGACGAAGATATATTCGCAGCGTTTCGCCCGGCACTTGCGATATCAATGGCAGTGCCAGCGTACTCAAACGTGCGCGCCGTCAGGGGTACTCAGATCAACTTGCGGCATCAGGCTGTTAAACAGAAATGCGGAAAGCGGCATCGCCTGCTCCATCCGCGCTTCAAACGCTTCTTTACCCTCTTTTCGTACCAGCGTGTCAGGGTCTTCGCCATCCGGCAAAAACATAAAGCGTAGCGACGGCCGTCTGTCATGTAAGGCAGCGCCGTTTCCAGCGCTCGCCATGCGGCATCGCGGCCTGCACGGTCGCCGTCATAACAGCAAATGACATTGTTGGTCGCGCGGAACAACAGTTGTATGTGATCGGCGGTGGTTGACGTACCTAACGACGCAACGGCGTAATTAATGCCGTATTGCGCCAGCGCCACCACGTCCATATACCTTCGACCACAAGCAGACGATTGGGTTCAGCGTTATCCTGCTGCGCTTCATAAAGACCGTAAAGCTGGCGGCCTTTATGGAAAATGTCTGTTTCCGGCGAGTTCAGGTATTTGGGGGTATCGTTGCCCAGCACGCGCCCGCCAAAACCAATCACCCGACCGCGTTTATCGCGAATGGGGAACATCACCCGCTCGCGGAAACGATCGTAACTGCGTCCCTGATCGTTAGTGACCAACATCCCCGCATCAATCAATGACTGGCGATTTTCTGGATTGCCGCCAAACCGCTTCAGGACGTTGTCCCAGCCGGGGGGCGCAAAACCAATCGCAAAGCGAGCGATAACCTCGTGGCTTAATCCGCGTTTTCCAGATACTGCGCGCAGACGTGGCAACAGGTTGTTGTAAAGATTGTTGGTAAAACGTATTCAGACCGTCCATCAACTGATAAAGCGTTTGCCTCTGATGGCGCTCGATCTGGCTGGGGCCGCTGCCTGCTTCAAATGGCACTTCAAGATTGTGCATTGCTGCCAGCTCTTCGACCGTTTCAACGAACTCGAGCTTGTCGTAGTTCATCAGGAAGTCGATCGCGTTGCCGTGCGCGCCACATCCAAAGCAGTGGTAAAACTGTTTCTCACCGTTAACGGTGAATGACGGGGTTTTCTCGTTGTGGAATGGACAACACGCGTGGAAATTCTTGCCCTGCTTTTTCAGCTTCACACGGGCATCGATCAGATCGACGATGTCAGTGCGTGCCAGCAGATCATTAATGAATACGCGTGGGATTCGTCCAGCCATAGGCCCCGATTTTTAGCAATTCATAAACGAAAATAAGCCGCGCATTCCTTTCGGAAGCACGGGCCTTACAACTACAACTCGGTCTGATCGGAGAGCAACGCTCTCGGGGAATTAGTACAGACGAGTGCGGCGTGCGTTTTCGCGAGCCAGTTTCTTCGCGTGACGTTTCACTGCAGAAGCTTTAGCGCGCTTACGTTCGGTAGTCGGTTTTTCATAGAACTCACGACGACGAACTTCCGCCAGAACACCTGCTTTTTCGCAGGAAGCTTGAAGCGACGCAGAGCTACGTCGAACGGCTCGTTTTCACGTACTTTAATTACCGGCATGTGCCTCTCACCTTTGATTAATTCGGTTTGCCGCTGGCATCAACGCCAGCTTATTTCAAAATGGTGCGGAATTTTACTGCAATTGCTGCTGCTTTGTAAAGCACCGCGGCCTTTTTGAAAGGGACTTTTATAAGGGTGAGGAGTATACACGAGGCTTTCTCCAGGGGCGAACAAAGTTTTACATCAACCGCATTGGTCCTACACTGCGCGGTAATAAAGCGAGGTAAAACAAGTCATGCGTGTACTGGGTATTGAAACTTCCTGCGATGAAACCGGCATCGCCATTTACGACGATGAAAAAGGTTTGTTAGCCAACCAATTGTATAGTCAGGTGAAATTGCACGCTGACTACGGCGGCGTCGTGCCTGAACTGGCTCCCGCGATCACGTGCGCAAAACCGTACCGTTGATCCAGGCGGCGCTAAAGGAGTCGGCTTAACGGCAAAGACATTGATGCTGTGGCCTATACCGCAGGCCTGGATTAGTCGGGCGCACTGCTGGTTGCGCAACCGTGGGGCGTTCTCTGGCGTTTGCCTGGAACGTTCCGGCAATCCCGGTACACCATATGGAAGGGCATCTGTTAGCGCCGATGCTGGAAGATAACCCGCCGGAATTTCCGTTTGTCGCGCTGCTGGTGTCCGGCGGTCATACGCAGTTAATCAGCGTGACTGGCATTGGTCAGTACGAGCTGCTCGGCGAGTCTATCGATGATGCCGCCGGTGAAGCGTTTGATAAAACCGCGAAGCTGCTGGGGCTGGATTATCCTGGCGGACCGTTACTGTCGAAAATGGCGGCTCAGGTACTGCCGGGCGCTTTGTTTTCCCGCGTCCGATGACCGACCGTCCGGGGCTGGATTTCAGCTTTTCTGGTCTGAAAACCTTTGCGGCGAACACGATTCGTGACAACGGCACCGACGACCAGACGCGTGCTGATATCGCCCGCGCCTTTGAAGATGCGGTGGTCGATACGTTGATGATTAAGTGTAAGCGAGCGTTGGATCAGACGGGCTTTAAGCGACTGGTCATGGCGGGCGGCGTGAGTGCTAACCGCACGTTACGGGCGAAGCTGGCGGAAATGATGAAAAAACGCCGCGGCGAAGTGTTCTACGCGCGTCCGGAATTTTGTACTGATAACGGCGCGATGATCGCCTATGCCGGAATGGTGCGGTTTAAAGCAGGCGCGACGGCGGATCTCGGCGTTAGCGTGCGTCCGCGCTGGCCACTGGCAGAGTTACCGGCTGCGTAAAACTATCCGGTGCCGGAGAGCAATTTCCGGCACCGTCCTCACTTAAAGCAACACCACGGGCATCCACAGCAAGCCGGTAATCACCAGCAACACGAGGAATATCAGTCCAAAAATCGCCCCCAGTCGCCAGTAATCCACCGTTGGCAGATAACCACTACCGTAGTAAATCGGACTGGGTCCGGTGGCGTATGGTGTAAGAATGCTCCCCAGACCAATTGCCGCGCCAACCATCAGGCAGAACACCGGCAGCGGGATTTCCGGCATCGCCAGCGCAGCGGCAATCATCATCGGTGCGAGGGCGGAGGTATACGCCGTGGCGCTGGCGAAAAAGTAGCGCAGCAGATAAAACACCACAATCAACGCCACCATCACCATCGTTGGCGAATAACCGCTTAAGCTGCCTGCTAACAGTTTGCCAAACCAGCTAATAAAACCGGTGTTGTTGAGTCCGGTAGCGAGGGTGATAAGCGAGGCCAGCCAGAAGAAAACGTTCCACGCCGCTTTATTACTGACAATGTCGTCCCAACTGATAATGCGCAGAAGCAGCATCAGTGCCACCACGCTGTAACCGACCATCGCGCATCGATATAATCACCGCCGAAAATCCACAGCACCAGCGCGCCTACCATCAGCCCAGCATCCGTTTTTCACGCGAACAGAGCGGGCCCATTGCCTGCAGTTCCGTCTCTGCCCAGCGCGGCACCTGATCGCCAGACTTCAGTACCGGCGGGTACAGCACATAAGCCAGCCAGGGAACCAGCAGCACCAGCAAAATACTGAGCGGCAACATCCCGAGGAACCAGTCGCCCCAACTCAGCGTGGCGTGAGATGCGCTTTTCATCAGTCCAATTAACAGCAAGTTTGGTGCCATCGCCGTCAAGAAAATGGCGCTGGTCACGCAGTCGGCAACAATCCCCATCCACATGATGTACGAGCCAATGCTGCGCGAACTGCTGTCGTTTGGTTGTGATTGATAGAGCGGTGGCAGGTTACGGATGATGGGATAGATAATCCCCGCACCACGCGCCGAGTTGGACGGTGTTACAGGTGCGAGGATCAGCTCGGAGAACATCACCGCATAGCCGAGAAACAGCGTGCGATGTCCCATCTTTTTCACCAGAAACAGCGCAATGCGGCGTCCAAGCCCGGTTTTTTCATAGCCTGTGCCAAACATAAAGGCGGCGAAAATCAACCAGATAACCGAATTAGAAAAACCGGAAACCGCCCACGAGAGGGATTTTGCAGTGAATTTAAAGCCTGGCTGGCGAGCTGTTCGGGGCTGAACAGCAGCCAGGGAGAGAGTATGGCGATGATGGAGATACCCACCATCGCCACCACGGCACCCGGCACGGGTTCGAGGATCAGTCCAACGATCACGCCAGTAAAAACGGCAAAGTAGAGCCAGGTATGGTTCTCCAGCCTGCGGGAACCGGAAGTAGAGCAATAATGGCGATGACCGCCAGCGGCGCAAGATATCGCCACCATTCAGTGGAAGGTTTCATCGTGTTATGCCTGCGAAAAAGGAGAGGGGTGAGCCTCTCCGGGAGGGTTATTTGATGTAATGGACGTGCTCGCAGATCTCTTCCACGATGGGATCGCGGCGTTCGGCGAACAGCTTTTTGTTTTCGGCTATCAGGTTGTTGCCGTGGGTATCAATAGAGACAATCAGCGGGCCGAACTCTTTGACCCGGCAGACCCACAGTGACTCCGGCATCCCGAGTTCTGTCCAGTGCACTTCTTCAATCTCTTCTACCTGGGTTGCCGCCAGCACCGCGCAGCCTGCCGGGAAAATCACATGTAGCGCCTTGAATTTCTGGCAGCCTTCTTCGGTCAGCGGCCCCATACCACCTTTGCCAACCACCAGTTTCACGCCGGTCTGCTCGATAAATTCACGTTCAAAACTTTCCATACGCATACTGGTTGTCGGGCCAACGGAAACCATCTCCCATTTATCGCCGTTTTTGCGCACGATGGGGCCAGCGTGGAAAATCGCTTTGCCGTTGAGATCGTAAGGGATCGGACGTTTCAGTTCGATCAAGCGGCGGTGACAAACGTCACGGCAGGTCACCAGCGTACCGGTCAGGTAGATCACATCGCCGACGCGAATATCTTGCAGATCTTCAGCTTTGATCGGGGTTGTCAGGATCTTTTTCATAACGCGCTCCGGGTGTGAGACAGATTTTCAAAGGTGAGATCGGCATGAACCAGCAGTGTGCCGCGACGATGCGCCCAGCAGCCTGTAGAAACAGCAACGCCGATGGTTGACGGATGGCGGGCGGCAGATTCGATATGCACGCCCATCACTGAACTGTTGCCAGTCAGCCCTTGTGGGCCAATTCCCAGACGGTTGAGTCCTTCTTCCAGGCGTAGCTCCAGCTCTGCCGCTTTTGGATTGGGATGGCGGCTGCCAATCGGGCGCAAAATGGCTTTTCGCGAGAGCACGGCGGCGGTTTCCACCGAGGTGGCGATGCCCACGCCCACCAGTACCGGTGGACAGGCGTTTACGGCGAGGGTGGAGATATTTTCGAAGACGAATTTCACTACGCCTTCGTAGCCTTCTGACGGCATTAACACTTTCGAGCGGCCAGGTAGCGTGCAGCCGCCGCCTGCCATGTAAACTTCGATTTCCGCATCGTCATTGTCGGGGATGATGTCCCAGGTGACCCACGGTACGCCGCTACCGGTATTTTTGCCGGTGTTTACTTCGTCAAAAATTTCTACCGCATTGTGACGTAGTGGCGCTTTGACGGTTGCCTCTTCCACGGCTTGTTTGAGTATGCTTTGCAGCTCGCCAAGCAGTGGGAAGCGGGAACCGACTTTAACGAAGAACATAATCTCCCCGGTGTCCTGACAGGCAGGACGATTCAGGTCAATCGCTTTTTGCATGTTGTCGAACATCGTATGGTAGATAATTTTCCCCATCGACGACGTTTCGGCATCCTTTAGCTGTTTTAGTTTATCCACCACGTCATCAGGCATTCGGGTAGAAATCATGGCGGTAAAGTTAGCGACAATCTCTGTCAACTTATTCACTGCCTGTTGCTTATTACTTTCGCTCATCATGGCAACTCCAGTTTTTGTATTTGTCTGGAAAAATTCACCGCCACAAACTACCACTAAAAATGTGGTTTATATTTTTTGCCACCGTGAATATGTAATTAACAGTTCGTGAATCAACGCGAAAATAAGAATGAATATTGCGCCAGAGCAGGGAATGGCAATGTTTTGCGAAATACACTGCGCTTATCACAACTGCGGATAATTAACGATGCTGAATAGCTGGCCTTTAGCCAAAGACTTGCAGGTACTGGTAGAAATCGTCCACAGCGGGAGTTTTAGCGCCGCAGCGGCGACGCTTGGGCAGACGCCTGCATTTGTCACCAAGCGGATCCAAATCCTTGAAAATACGCTGGCAACAACGCTGCTGAACCGCTCCGCTCGCGGCGTGGCGCTGACTGAAAGTGGCCAACGTTGTTACGAACATGCGCTGGAAATCCTCACCCAATATCAGCGACTGGTCGATGACGTCACGCAAATCAAAACGCGCCCGGAGGGGATGATTCGTATTGGCTGTAGTTTTGGTTTTGGGCGCAGCCATATTGCGCCAGCCATTACCGAACTTATGCGCAATTATCCTGAGTTACAGGTGCATTTTGAATTGTTCGATCGGCAAATTGATTTAGTGCAGGATAATATTGATCTGGATATTCGTATTAATGACGAAATTCCTGATTATTATATTGCGCATCTGTTAACGAAAAATAAAAGAATATTATGCGCAGCACCTGAGTATCTGCAAAAATATCCGCAGCCACAATCATTACAGGAATTAAGTCGTCATGACTGTCTGGTGACCAAAGAGCGCGATATGACCCACGGAATATGGGAGTTGGGGAACGGTCAGGAGAAAAAATCGGTGAAGGTTAGCGGGCATCTTTCCTCCAATAGCGGCGAGATAGTGTTGCAATGGGCGCTGGAGGGCAAAGGGATTATGCTGCGTTCCGAGTGGGATGTGTTGCCGTTTCTGGAGAGTGGCAAACTGGTGCAAGTATTGCCGGAGTATGCACAAAGCGCCAATATCTGGGCTGTTTACCGGGAGCCGCTCTATCGCAGCATGAAATTACGTGTCTGCGTGGAATTTCTGGCGGCATGGTGCCAGCAACGGCTGGGCAAGCCCGATGAAGGCTATCAGGTCATGTAGATCCACCAGAAATCACTCGGGATCCTTTCGCGCTTTCTTTTGAATTTCGTCCAGATTTTTGTCTCCTGACGACGCCACAGACGCTGGATGTTGTCATGATGACGCAGCAGGATCAGGCAAGAGAGCATCGAAACCGGGAAGGTGAATTGTGGCTTAAACCACCATACATAAAACGGAGCAATCAGTGCACTGACAATCGCTCCCAGCGACGAGTATCCGCTCAATAGCACGGTCAGTAACCAGGTTCCCGCCATTACTCCGGTGAGATCCCAGCCAATGGGTGCGATGGCACCAAAAGCGGTAGCAACGCCTTTTCCTCCTTTAAATCCGAAGAAAACGGGCCAGATGTGTCCAAGACAGGCGGCGATGGCAATTAAGCTAGCCAGAAGGGGCTGACACCTAATTCATACGCGCCCCAGACGGGCAACATTCCTTTCAGAACGTCGAAAATCAGTACTGCTACGGCTGCTCCCTTGCCACCGATACGTAACACATTGGTTGCGCCTGGATTGCCGGAGCCGCTGGTTCGCGGATCGGGCAGCCCACACAAGCGGCAAACCAGAATGGCACTGGAAATGGAGCCGCAGAGGTACGCGATGAGGATCATTCCAGGCGCGATTGCACTCATAAGCTGTTCCGTTTTGAAAATTCGTGTTCAACGATGAATCTGTGGATAATACGCACATTTCGCCGGAAGTGGTATCCGGTTAGCCAAAAAGCAGGCAGGACGTGATGGATATTGTATTTATAGAGCAACTTTCGGTATGGATTTATTTGGAAATCAGGAGAAAAGGAAAAGTTAGAGAAGCTGGATCGTACTGTAGATGAGATCAGACGACGGTTTGGTTATTTCAGTATACAGCGAGCGGCAATGTATCAGGATAAAGTCTTATCCCACTTAGACGCTGGTACGCACACGATCCATCCACACAGTTATTTCATGGGTAATTGGAGGGATAGATTTGAAAAAAGCATTAACCAGAAAACAGAAAGAAAGTTATCAATGTATTTTGAATTATATGAAGGAGCATGGATACCCGCCGACAGTCCGGGAATTGGAGAGTTGATCGGGGTGAAATCAACATCATCTGCTTTTTCCAGAATCAAGCAGTTGGAGCAAAATGGATATATCCGCAGAATCCCGGCATCACCAAGAGCAATCGAGATTTTATAGTGAGGTGTCGGCATGAACAAAGTATATGTAGATGTAGTGGCAGAGTTTCGGAAAGACGGACGGCTGGTTCCCATATTTTTTACATGGGAGGATGGAAGAAAATATAGTATTGACAGAATTTTGAAAATTGAGCGATGCGCCAGCAGAAAGGCAGGCGGTGTAGGAATGATGTACACCTGTATGATACAGGGGCAGGAAAGCCACTTGTTTTACGAAGTGGATAAATGGTTTATGGAGAGAAAAACAGCATAAGGAGAGATTAGTATAGACGATATTATTTGGATTATTAATCGGCAGGGATAGTCACTTTCCCTTTATATTCCTGCAGGTTTTACATAAGAAGATGGATTTCGGTCAGCAAAGGCAGCTCCCACAATGCCTTTTGGATATCCGTTTCTGCAAGTTGTAGTAAGTAATTGCTTTCCATCAAAATCATGGGGAAAGCGAACTGGTCTGAAAGACCGCCAGTTAGTGTGATGATGATAAGGAGATTTTGAAACTGATGACAGACAGAGATTATGCAATTAAATCAATGAAAGAAATTACCTTCCAGATGGCAAGTCATGCACAGGATTATCTGGAAGTTACAATCGAAAGACATTATACTGATATTAAAGAACTGATGACAAGCTATCAGAAACTGATTTTAGAAAACCAGGTTGTATTGGAAGAACTGGATATGGAGTGCCAGGAGAAAATCAATGAAGATATGGCATATGCATTGAGTTATCTGAGCATTTATAACAATCAGCTGAATGTGCCAAAGATGCACCGGGAAATGAACAACCTGATGATCATTTATGGCTTGTCTGATATGATCTATCGTGGAATGACACTGGTGAAGTTCTATGCACCGAATGGTGTGATGCTCAGTGGAATCCTTCATTCCTGTTTTTGCAGTCATTATAATAAGACAGATGTGGAAGTACAGCAGGAGTTAGGAATAGGCAGGACTTCTTTTTATAAAATGAAGAAGCAGGCACTTGGATATTTAGGATTTTATTTTTATGAGATCGTGGTACCGCAGGCAAAGGATAAAAGATTTAAACCGTCACTGGGCGTTGAGGAAGAGTAGGTGAGTAATATGAGATACGAAGATTCGATGAAAGGTGTAG
>ENA-OQER01001068-OQER01001068.1-human-gut-metagenome-genome-assembly--contig:-NODE-1068-length-14017-cov-2.314687_pt1 | contig 14017 bp, 20 predicted proteins | sample MGYA00242797_ERZ504639 | MGnify/ENA primary metagenome ERZ504639 (study PRJEB26092, sample SAMD00036306) | human gut metagenome | host: Homo sapiens | study: EMG produced TPA metagenomics assembly of...
CGGAATTGTTTCTAAGTGACAAATTGTCACAATAATAAATTTCTTTTGTCACAGAACAGTCATTTTGCATTGCTAGGATGGTATTTAGGCTTTTGCGAAACTTATTAAAACCTAAATTGAATTGTGAAAAATTGACAAAAGACATGAAAGACACTGGGGAGCCGCCGGCACTTAGAAGACTGATACAACGCTAGGTTGTGTCAGGCTTCTTAGTACCGCTGCGAGCGACACGTAGCGAGAGCGTGTCTTGATGTTTTTGTTAATTTTGAACAATTTAAAGAAGATTATGAGGAGTTTCGCAATTGCCTAACTAGGAAAATAACAAAAAAGGAGAATCATTATGGAAGCAGCAATTATCTGGATCGCATTGATTATTATATTTGCAGTGGTGGAGATCATCACGGTAGGCCTTACCTCCATCTGGTTTGCAGGCGGAGCACTGGTGGCATTGCTTGTAGACGCGGCCGGGCTTGGACCGGTATGGCAGTTTGCAGCATTTGTGGTCGTGTCGGTGATCCTGCTTGTATTTACAAGACCATGGGCATTAAAATATATGAAGCCGCGTCTTGTGAAAACAAATTATGAGGCAGCAGTGGATAAGAACGTATGCCTGACAGAGGCGGTAGATAATATTAAGGGAACCGGAACCGCCGTGTTAAATGGACAGGAATGGACTGCGCGCGCCTACGAAGATGGAAAAACTTTTGAGGCCGGCATGATCGTGAAGGTAAAAGAAATCCGCGGCGTGACGCTTTATGTGACAGAGAGCGATGCAATGCCGAAAAAAGCAGAGGAAGCAGAAGCACCAAAGGAATCAGAACAGTAAACAAAAATCAGACAACATGGTATGACAGAGAGATAGAAAAAAGTGAAAAAAATGAAATTAGGAATGGTATTTGAAGGCGGTGCGAGCCGGACAGCATTTTCCTGCGGTGTGATGGACGCATTTCTGGAAGAGGAACTGATGCCGGATTACTTTATCGGTGTCTCGGCAGGAATCGCATTTGGTGTGTCGTATCTGTCAAAACAGAAGGGACGTAACCTGAAAATTTTAGAAGAATATATGGCAGATAAGCGGTACATGGGATTGAAATATCTGTTTGACCGCAAAAAGAAGAGTTATTATAACATTGGATTCGTTTTTGACGAAGTACCGAATAAGCTGCTGCCGTTTGACTACGAAACTTTTTGCAGGATACAAGGGTGTCGTGGAGGCGTGTGTGACCAATATCCATACCGGAAAAGCAGAGTATCTGAAAGTGCCACAGAGCGTGGAAATGAAAGATACACTGGTGGCAAGCTGTTCCCTTCCAATTTTATTTCAACCGGTCAAAATCGGAAGGCATTATTATCTGGATGGAGGAATCGCAGATTCTATCCCATTCCGGCATGCTTTGGAGGAGGGCTGCGACAAACTGATCGTCGTGCTTACCAGAGAGCATGGTTATGTGAAAACGACTGAGAAAGCGATCCGGATCACGGACAAACTTTACAAAAAGTATCCAAAAATCGTGGAAGCCATGGATACAAGCTGAGCGTTACAATGAGGATGTAAAAAAACTGGATGAGCTTGAGCAGCAGGGAAAGTTTTTGTGATCGCACCGGAGACAACGCTCGGTGTTGGACGTACAGAGTCTGATCCAAAGAAACTCAGGGAACTTTATGAGGAAGGCTACCGCATCGGTCGGGAAAAAATGAAAAAACTGAGAAAATATCTGGAGTGTCAGGATTTATAGAAAATAGACAATTGCGAAACTTGTAAAAACTTAAATTAAATCGTGAGAAATTCACAAAAGGAGTAAACAAAAAGATGAAAATCGTTTTTTTTAGATGCAAAATCCATTGGAGATGACATTGACCTTTCGGGTTTTGACCAGCTGGGAGAAGTAGTAAAGTATGGATTCTCCACACCAGAGGAAGCAGGGGAGCGCACGAAGGACGCAGATGTTGTCATTATCAATAAAGTACAGATCAACGAGCAGACGATCGGCAGGGCAGATCACCTGAAACTGGTCTGCGTGACTGCTACCGGTACCAATAATCTGGACAAGGAATATCTGGCAAAGAGACAGATCGAATGGCGCAATGTCGCAGGCTATTCCACAGAGACCGTTGCGCAGCATACATTTGCGTTATTGTTTTATCTGTTGGAAAAATTGAACTATTACGATCAATATGTAAAATCAGAAAAATATATCGGAGATACGATTTTCACACATTTCTCGAACGTATTCCATGACTTAAACGGCATGACATGGGGAATTGTCGGACTTGGAAATATCGGCAGACGTGTTGCAGATATCGCAAAAATGTTTGGCTGCCATGTCATTTACTATTCAACTTCCGGTAAGAATAACCAGGAGGGGTATGAGAGAGTCGATTTTGATACTTGCTGACAACTTCCGACATTATATCCGTGCATGCGCCGTTAGATGCCAACACACAGGATCTGATGAACGCCGAAGCCTTTGCAAAAATGAAGAAATCTGCGATTTTCTTAAATCTCGGACGAGGACCAATCGTGGTGGAGCAGGATCTGGCAGATGCATTGAAAAACAATGAGATCGCAGCGGCAGGACTGGATGTGCTATGTGTCGAGCCGATGAGTGCAGACAACCCACTCCGTGAGATCAAGGACAGCAATAAGCTGATTATCACGCCTCATATCGCATGGGCGAGTGTTGAGGCAAGAACAAGACTGATGAATATCATTCTTGGTCAGGTAAAAGAATATTTCAAATAGTGCAGTCTAAACCACTGTGAAAAGAGGCGTTTCCATAGTCTTTCAAAAACTCTTCGGTCAGAGTGATGCTTTCGGTGAATGTATCCGTTCCTTTAACAATGCAGATAATTCAGCGAGACAATGGAGATATTTTCTTCGGACCGCCCATAGAGATCGAAGAAAGATTCCACAGATGAAATGGATGAATCCCACGGGTTCGTCCATTTTTTGTGCTGCATGTTAAAAGGATCAGTGCGGAATAACAGCGAGTCGTTGGCGATCAATGGTGAAAATACCGGGTAGCCAAGTGTATGCTTTTCTGCAAAACGGAACAGCACTTTTTTCTGTCCGGTGCTGTCGTATAAAATCCGGAAACCAAGCTGCGTTGCAAAATCGCCATAAAAATCGTATAGCGGCTCACAAACAGACCGTGGTAAGTGTGCTGGTAAGCGTAATGGAGCATACGTGCGACGATCCATTTCTGACGAGGTGTCAGCATGATCGTATTTTCAATATGAAAATCGGCACGCCGTCTGTGGTATTTCAGCTCAAGCAGGGAGGTGTCAATCTCGGTCTCTAAATAAGCGTGGCGGGAAAAATAACCTCTGTCATTTTTTTTATAATGTGTGCGTCCATAAATAAACGGATGGCAGATGGAGTCTAATATATAATGTCCCAAAAATCCTTCCAGATAAGCATTTGCGATCTGCAGATCTTCCGGCTTCTTAAAGATACTGCGGCTCTCTAAAGTGCGGCATAAAAAGCGCCGGTATTTTCGGTGTGCGCCATGTCGCCCAGATTGTGTCCGTGCAGTACGTAAGCCGGCAGATAATAGAAAAAAATGTCAGGTCCCTGATGCCCTAAGGCATAAACCGCCCTGTTTTTATATAAATTGTTTTTCAAAACCGGATCGTTCAATTTCTCATACATATCACGACCAAAAATATAATGTGTCACATAGCCGGGCATAAAGTCATCTCCTAAGTAAAAGTATTTCATTTTCAGTACATTTTTATTATACCCATAAAATCAGGAACTGTTAAGCAGAGAAGTCATTATTAAGAAAAATATAATAACTGTGCAAAAAGATTGATAAAATAAATTGACTTTGAAAAAAACAATGTTATAATGCATATAGTATTAAAAACTACATATCATAATATCAATATTCAATATAGCGGTTTCTGTATATAGATAATAGACAATAAGTGGAAAATGTATATTGACATGCGACAAAGAAAAATTTTTGCATATTTAAAAAAACATGAAATTTCATATACTTTCCACAAGTAAGAGAGAATATAGTTGTGAGAGCCTAAATATCTATACAAAAGAGACAGATAGGTTGATTGGTGTGGAAAACGGAGGATTAAGAGATGGCCAATTTAGTAGAGACAATGGAAAGAAAAGCATTGGTGTCGCAGTCGATGCAACATTAAAAAATCTGAATAAGGATCGTGAGAAAGCACTTCTGCAGATTGTTGACCTTACAGAGAAATTTATGGGAAACAACTTCAGCAAGAAGCGTATGATGGCGCGAGAGCAATGATCAAAAATCCAGATCATAAATGGATGAGATATGTAAACCGTCTTTTAGACGAAACAGATCCACACGTTGCTAAAATGACAGCATTAAACCTTGGTTTTCAGGCTGCATTTTTAGGAACAAAGACAATCCGTAAGATGAGGGAAGTGCACAACTGTAACATTCCGTGGCTGATCTTAATGGATCCTACTTCTGCATGTAATCTGCATTGCACCGGATGCTGGGCAGCAGAGTATGGTAATAAGTTAAACCTGACATTTGATGAGATGGACAGCATTGTCACACAGGGAAAAGAACTTGGTATTTACTTCTATATGATGACAGGTGGCGAACCACTGGTACGTAAGGCAGATATTATCAGGTTATGTGAGAAGCACAATGAATGTGCATTCCACTGCTATACAAACGGAACGCTGGTAGATCAGGCCTTCTGTGACGAGATGAAGCGTGTCGGAAACCTTTCCTTATCTATTTCTCTGGAAGGATTCGAAGATGTGAACGATTTCCGTAGAGGAGCCGGTGTATACGATAAAGTGCTTCATGCAATGGATCTGCTCCATGAAAATGGATTGATTTTGGTAACAGCGTATGCTATACTCGTAAAAACATGGACGCAGTTACTTCCGACGAATTCTTCGATCTGCTGATCGAGCATGGCAGCCGTTTTGCATGGTATTTCCATTTGATGCCGGTTGGTATGAAGGCAGCTCCGGAACTGATGCCTACAGCAGAACAGCGTGAATATATTTACCACAGAATCCGTGAGGTCCGTGCAAAAGAAGGCGGAAAAGAAATCTTCGTTATGGACTTCCAGAATGATGGTGAGTTTGTCGGCGGATGTATCGCAGGCGGCAGAAACTACTGCCACATCAATCCAAAGGGAGATGTTGAGCCTTGCGTATTTATCCACTACTCCGGTGCCAATATCCGTGAGAAATCATTGCTTGAATGTCTGAAACAGCCATTATTCATGGCATACAGGGATGGTCAGCCATTCAATGACAATATGTTAAGACCATGTCCAATGCTTGAGAATCCGGAATTGTTACAGAAAATGGTACATGAGACCGGAGCACATTCTACCGATGTGGAAGAGGCTGAGCCGGTAGAAACATTTATGCGGAAAATGCGAAGCATATGCATGTGAGTGGAAGAAGACTGCGGATAAACTGTGGAGGAGCATCCTTATCATCAGAAAGGATACACAAATTTCAAGAAGAAATAAGAGGCGAGACCAATTAGTAAAAAGCAGAAAAATCTTTTGAAATGGCTATTTGTAATTTTAATTATAGGAGCGATCGTATATACCTTCCGGGATACAGCGGGACCAATCTTAGAGCAGTTAAAAGAAACGACACCGTCTGTTCTCGCAGGTATATGCGTGATGTCAGGGATATATTGTCTTGTTGAGGCACTGATCACTACAGTGCTGGCAAAACAGTATAACCCTGATTTTCGTTATCAATGGGGAATAGAAAATATGTTTTTCTGTTCCTTTTATCGTGTTGCGACACTTGGAAGCGGCTCCGGTGTTGCAGCGATCATTTATCTGAATGAACACGGAGTTGATTATTCGAAGGGATTTGGAATGTACATGCTCCAGTATGCATTCCATAAGATCAGCATAGCGATTTATTCGGCGATTTTCTTTTTCCTAAGCTGGAATTATATGTGCGGACATTTTGGAGGTTATACTGGCTGCTTCTGGCGGGGTATGCTATCACCATGGTGATCACACTGGCACTGATCCTGTTCTGCTGTTCCACAAAGTTCCATCAGCTGATTTTTGCAATGCTTGATTTCTTTAATAAAAAGGGAAAGTATGACGCATTGGAACACCAGTTGAGAGAACAGTGCGCAGATCTGGAAACCGCTTCTAAATATCTTCTGCATAAGAAGAAAATGGTCGCAGGTGTGGTCGGTCTAAACCTGTTAAAACTCTGTTTCTGGTATGGAATGCCATACCTTCTTTTTGCAGGAGATAAAAATATTAATCTGGTGGAAACCATGGCGATCACCGCATTGTCTGTTATGCTTGCTGCCGTAATTCCGGCACCGGCGGGGATTGTTCCACCGAGTTTGTATTTACCGGACTTTTGCCGGGATTGTCGGGACAGGCATAGCCGGTTCGGCGTCTCTGTTATATCGTTTTGCCACATTTGTTTTCCATTTCTGATCGGTGTAGCTGTGGTGATCACACGAAAGATCAGGGAACGGCGGGCAATGGAAAATCTTTAGGCGCAAAATGAAAAATTTTTTAAGCAAAAAATGTAAAATCTTTAGGCTTCACAAAATTGACAAATTTTTATGGGATGATAGAATATCGTTGGTAAAGTGTAAAAAGTAAGTAAAGTCAAAAATACAGGGAGCTTAAAGATGAAAATCCGTCTGAACTTTGAAAAAACGAATCTGATACGTCTTATCGTGGCAATGATATTTGCTGCGGTGCTATATTATAAGGTAACATTTCCGGTTTATGTGCTGGCAGGTTTTGGAGTCAGCTACTTTCTGATCAAGAGTCTTTCCGTCGAATTGAACAATAAATGGTTAAGACTGGCGCTTGGCATTCTCATGCTTGGCGGCAGCAGTGTGATGACTGCTCATATGGTGCAGTATCTTTTGCTGGATGCGGAACTTCGGGCAAGGATCATGGACAACAAAATGTTTTTGAACGTCCTGTGCTGTCTGGTGGTATATCTGGCGGTTCAGGTGTTTACGAAAAATGTGGGTCTGACCTGCGTTATCTCTCATATAGCACTGATGACTTTTGCGGGGATCAACTATTTTGTCTATCTGTTCCGCGGAAATGAATTTATTTTCAGTGATCTTCGTTCTATTTCCACCGGATTAAGCGTGGCTGGAAATTATGAGTTTGTGCTGGATGACCGTGCAGCGTATGTGGTATTGCTGTCAGCATTGTATGTCGCATTTGTGCGGAAAATCCATGTGACGTTTGAAAAACGCCTCTGGATGGCGGTCGTATGTATTTCCGTTGTGATATGCTGCTGTGCCTATATTGGGACAGAGACGGAAGGGACAGTGACAGAGACCTGGGAGCAGAAGGGAAGTTACCGGAACGGATATCTTTTAAATTTTGCACTGAGTGTACGTGACAGTTTTATCGCAGAGCCGGACGGATATTCAGAGGAAGTGATCTCAGAGCTGGAGGATCAGTACAGCGGTGATGGGGAAAATTATGTAAACCAAGATGTAGAGAAAAATCCTACGATCATCGTTGTGATGAGTGAATCGTATGCGGATCTTTCCGTGGTGGGAGATTTTCTGACGAATGAGCAGGTGACACCGTATTATGATTCCCTGCAGGACAATATCATGAAGGGACATGCCCTTTCCTCCGTTTTTGGTGCGAAAACGCCAAACTCTGAATGGGAGTATATGACTGGAAATTCCATGGCATTTCTGCCGAGTGGTTCTGTCGTGTATCAGCAGTATATCAGTGACACACCGACATCCATTGTCTCGAATCTGAAAAATATCGGTTATACCTGTGTGGCGATGCATCCTTACTATGAAACGGGATGGAGCCGCAATGCGGTTTACCCGACTATGGGATTCGATGAGACACATTTTATAGATGATTTTGACCAGACCAAACTGCTGCGGAAATATATTACCGACCAGGAGCTTTACGAGAGCATTGTAGAGCGGTATGAGAGCAAAAAGGCAAATGAAGACCTGTTTATCATGAGTATTTCCATGCAGAACCATGGCGGTTACACGGAAAAATACCCGAATTTTAATGAGCAGATCCGGACACTCGGAGCAAGTTATTCCGATGCGAATCAGTATCTGTCGCTGCTTCATGAGAGCGATAAGGCGCTGGAATATCTCATCAGCTATTTCCAGAGCGTGGATGATCCGGTGGAGATCGTCTTTTTCGGGGATCACCAGCCGAGTCTGAACACGAATTTTTACAAAGGGCTGAACGGAAAAGGTTTGTCGGGGCTGACAGAGGATGAACTGGAGAATCTTTATACTGTGCCGTTCTTCATCTGGACGAACTATGAGACAGAGACAGAGGAAGTTCCGATCACAAGCCTGAATTACCTCTCCACGATGGCGTTGGAGCGCGCCGGGATCGCACTTCCGTCTTACAATCAGTTTTTGGCGGATATGCAGCAGACGATTCCTGCAATCAATTCGAGGGGATACTATTCTGTTTCCAGTGGCTGTTTTAAGCATCTGGAAGAGGCAGTGGGAGAAGAGGCTGAGTGATCGATCGGTATCAGATTTTGCAGTATAACAATATGTTCGACAAAAAGAAGCAGAGTAGGGTTTTCTTTCCATATTTGAAGGAATAAAACCATGCTTATGTATGGCGAAACTCAATTTAGGTAATGTAGATTATGAAAAAGCAGCAGGTGCATAAGAAAACACGCTTTCGCTACATGTCGCTCGCAGCGGTACTAAGAAAGCAGCAGTCGTATTTCTTATTTGATAAATCAGAACGAAACACGATTGCTGCTTTCTAAGAACCGGCGGCTCCCTAGTGTTTTCTTATGCACCTGTTGCTTTTTCATAATTAAATTTACTTTATAGGGGAGTTTCGCTATAAAGCGATAGGTGGTATACTGGGAAAGAAAAGATGATGGCAAACACCTACAAGACGATAGACAGGTAAGGAGATACAGAAGAATGGAAATGGTAACACTTGGAAAGACCGGGATCACGGTCAATAAGAATGGATTCGGGGCACTCCCGATACAGAGGATCAGCACAGATGATGCAGTTGCACTTGCGAGTAGGGCATATGAAGCGGGCATGACTTTTTTGATACGGCAAGATTTTATACGGACAGCGAGGAAAAATTAGGCGAAGCTTTCGACGGAATGAGAGAGAAAGTCTGCATCGCCACAAAAACGGCTGCCCAGAATGCGGAGGACTTCTGGAAAGATTTAGAGGTTTCCCTGCATAATTTAAGAACGGACTACATTGATATTTATCAGTCCACAATCCATCTTTCTGCCGAAGCCGGGAGATGGCACAGGATTGTATGAAGCGATGTTAGAGGCAAAAGCGCAGGGAAAAATACGCCACATCGGAATTACAAACCACAGACTTGCAGTGGCAAACGAAGCCATTGATTCCGGTCTGTATGAGACATTACAGTTTCCATTCTGCTATCTTGCGACAGAAAAAGATCTGGAACTTGTGAAAAAGTGCAAAGAAGCGGATATGGGCTTTATTGCGATGAAGGCACTTTCCGGTGGACTGATCAATAATTCGGCAGCAGCTTATGCTTTTGAGGCGCAGTATGATAATGTACTTCCTATCTGGGGTGTCCAGAGAAGATCAGAACTGGAAGAATTTATTTCCTATATCGACAATCCTCCGGTGATGAATGATGAGATCAAAGTGCTCATCGAGCATGACAGAAAAGAATTAAGCGGGGAATTCTGTCGTGGATGTGGTTATTGTATGCCATGTCCGGCAGGAATCGAGATCAATAACTGTGCGAGAATGTCACTCATGCTGCGCCGCGCACCATCGGATGCACAGCTCACACCGGAAATGCAGGAGAAAATGAAGAAGATTGAGAATTGCCTGCATTGCAATAAATGTAAGAGCAAATGTCCGTATGGATTGATACCCCAACTTTGTTACAGAAAAATTATGAGGACTACAAGCGCGTGCTTGCCGGGGAAGTGAGCGTGAAATAAAAAAATCCATAATTGTAAACTATGGCTTCATTTTCAACATAATAATCGTGTGAAAAGTGAAAGTTTCCCCATCATAGTACATCTGCATATTTCCGTTATAGTTATGGACAATTTTTTCTATGCTTTTAATACCAAAACCATGTGCCTGTGGGTCAGGTTTGGAAGAAATAAGTTCCCCATTTGGAGAGAACGGATTGCAGGCACATGAGTTAATCATTGTAATAATGATAAATGGTGTATGTTCTCTTTGGGAGGCAGAGATTTCAATATAGGAATCTTTGATGCGTTGTGTCGCTTCCACTGCATTATCCAGCAGGTTACAGAATAGAGAAGTAACATCTGAATCCGAGAGGAAAGTAGTGGTATTACTGCGGATATCTGCGTGAAATGCAATATGCAGATCATTACACACTTTTTTATAGCGGCATAAAATATTATTTAATATTTTGTGATCACATATCTTAGAAAATTCCAATAATCAGAGGACTGCATTAGTTGATCAATGTAAGCTCTGATTTTTTCATTCTGGTTATCTTCATTTAACAGTGCAATGGATTGAAGATGTTTTTTCATATCGTGGATTAAAATACGCTGATTTTCATTTTGTGTAATGAGCATTTTATAATATTCTGCAGAATCATGTTCTTTTTGTAACTGCAATTGCATTTCTGTAAATTCAAGATGTTTTTTCTGGTTATATTGATTCAGACCGAAAATCAACAGATTAACGATCAGAAGGAAAAAAGCACTGGTGGTAATCAGACGGTTTTGGGTGGCTGTCATTGCGGTAGAATCACAGACCGCAATAAGAATCAATACGATTATCTGTGCAATGAATGGAATTAAAATCGTAAAGAAAACAGATTTATCATACTGTAAAAAAAGGTTTTTGGCGTTTCTTCAACCATAACAGAAGTACCGACATTACAGCAAAAAAGAGAGTTTTGCTGATAACGGCAAAAAGAAGCTTTAAATGAAAATCAGCAGCACGCAGGTTTGCAGAAGTAAAAAAAGTAGACAGGAAACTGTATACCGGAAGTTCACAAGCTCCTGTGAGTACTTCAAATAGGAGTGAATGAAAAAAGTGCATAATACCAGCTGGTCTTATAGAGAAATATAAGGTAGAGAAAACAAACTGTAGTGTACAATATACAATTCAATAAGAACATATTATGTAAACTAAATAAAAAGAGAATAAAAAATCCGGAAGATAAACAAACGAAACGGATTTTGGCACTGCATTTTGGAACAAACAGGATAGATACATAATTCCAGAATACAATTCCCTCTATCAAAAAACTAAAAAAATAACATATCATTTCATCCATGGATATTACCTCATACTTTCCAGATAAAGCAGATAAGCATCTTTAAAAGTGCGGTATTTACGCCGCGTCAAATAAGCAGTGAGCTGATTCGTTAAGTGAATCAGTGTGTGGTCAAAGTCTGTTATATGCCCAAGATTTATAATAAAACTCCGGTGTGTCTGAAAAAAACAGCTTTTTGGGAGTGTATCCAGCCAATACGCCATATTTCGTACAGACTCGTAACTTTTCTGCACAGTGTAAACCATAACTTTGCGTTCCGCAGCTTCAACGACAATAATATCAGTAGCAGAGATGGCATGGACGCCGTTTTTGGTTTCCACCGGTATCAAAAGGTGGATGTATGATAGAGGTTGACCGCATCCTGCATATTGCGGAAAAAACGCTGCTGTTCCAAAGGCTTGGAAAGATAACGGAATACGTGAAAACGCATAGCCTCATCCAAATATTCAGAGTAAGATGTGACAATAAAAATAATCACAGCAGGATTACTTTTCTTTAATTCGTTTCCTACATAAATACCATTCATGCCCGGCATTTCAATGTCCAGAAAAACAATATCCTTATTTCCAGTGTCATTTAATAAATCCTCTCCGCAGGAGTAAGAAATAACTTCAGGACATTTTATATGTTTGTATGTAAAAAAAGATTTTAAATTTTTATGGATCTGTTCAATTGCCAACGGATCATCATCACATATTAAAATTCTCATGTTGGTATTCCTCTTGCTTTTTCTTCTATTGTACCATGAAGCACAGTTCACCGTGCACGATATATACATACATCAGCATGTTTGGTCTGCATATTCCCGATTGGCACTGTTCATTGCTTACGCACATTATATCGGGAAAGATGATATTTTGCAAAAGCAGTGCATGAAAAGACCAAAATGGAGCGAAATATGTCGTTTCAATCCGGAACTATCGCTTTTATCTGCATAACTATTTAAAATCATATTGTGAAATTCAATGACAAAAATAAAGAGAGGAGAAGCACAATATGAAAACAAGATATTAAATGTAATATTAATAGGTTATATAATAGTACTTATATGGTTGTTATTAGTACCAAATGTTTTCAGGGGAGAACAAACATGGTATAGTAATGTATTTTCATATCAGCATTTTGTAGATTCTAATTTAATTCCATTCAGAACAATAATAATGTATATTTATTGCTTAAAGAATGGAAATATAAACATAGATATACCAATAAAAAATGTATTGGCAAATTTTTTCATGTTTATGCCAATTACAATTTTAATAAAAATAAAGATCCCTCGGTTGACTTTAAAAAAGATTTTATTATATATTATCTGTTTTAATCTTGTAATAGAAATATTGCAGTTTTTAACTTTGCAGGATCATTTGATGTAGATGATATCTTATTACGTTTATTTGGTGCATGGATTTCATATGCCGTTTATAGTAGTTTTCGCAGAAAAACATTTAAATAAATTTTTAAGAAAATAGGCGGCAGTATCAAGAAATAAGCTTTAAGAGTAGCATAAAAAAATTTTTGCCGCAAGCACAATGGCTGCTATGTTGATGCTGCCAACATATGGGGCAATGGCATCTAGTGTAAAAAAGGAGATTTATGAAAAGAAAGTAGCTTATAAAAAGGATCATTGGCTGTGGCATGCTCTGCATGATGTTACTTGTATTATGGAAAAGGACGCATATAAATTATGATGAGTATTCAGATAAAACTTCTGATATGCAACATGAAGAGGTAGAAGAAATCAAATTTCCGGATTATATCAATGAAAAAGTGAGTGACGGACTGGTGTTTGATGCAGAGGTTCTAATTGGAGAAAATTTTGATCCTGATAATTTTTATGTGAGTACGGCAAGGATTATGAAACCGGATGAAGAAAAATGGAATACGTTATCTGTATATGAAATGTTTTTTTATTTGATATAGGGGTTGACAAGGTAAAATTTGCACCAATTGACAACATTAAAGAATGCATCAAAAGAAAATATGGAAAAACGTTAGATGAGAACTGTATTACTGTAAAAAAAATGGTATTGGGTGTCTATCCATTCGCAACTGATAAGGAGAAAAATGCAGTTGTTCCGGTCTGGATATGTTTTTTAGAGCGAAAAACAAAAGGCAGTGAGTATGTAGAAAAATTATATGTTCCGATTAATGCGATTACAGGAGAGGAATTTTACGATATGGAGGGGTAATGTGAAGTCATATTTGAAAATGGATTTTATCGTATGTTAACATCGAAGTATTTTGGAATTGGAATATTAGGTGTTGTTGGTGTATATGGACTTTCACTGATGCAGTTAAAAAGTCAGGATGTATATTTGCTAAATTATTACATTAAATTCTATAGTACATATATGCTTTTGCTGATATTTGGCGCTGTTGCATATTCTAATGCCATGATGGAGGATTTGGAGTATAAAAACTACTATTTGCAGATACAAAAGGGAAGTTTTAGAAAATATATTTGGTCTAAAGTAATTACGGCATTTATCTCAGCTGTTATCGTGATGGTACTTGGAACATCCATTTTTTGCTTAATGGCTCATTTTAAAATGCCGCTCTTGTCCCCGGATAATGATATGCTGGAATATCTTGCTGATGGTGATTATCTGAGTCAGCTTATTACGCCAGAAACAATATTTTGGTATCTGATAGCGGATGCGGCAATGACAGGCTAATGGCTGGCATTTTTTCTGTATTCGCTATGTGGTTGTCTTTATTTGTAAAAAATCAAATGTTTACA
>ENA-OQER01001069-OQER01001069.1-human-gut-metagenome-genome-assembly--contig:-NODE-1069-length-14000-cov-3.762488_pt1 | contig 14000 bp, 20 predicted proteins | sample MGYA00242797_ERZ504639 | MGnify/ENA primary metagenome ERZ504639 (study PRJEB26092, sample SAMD00036306) | human gut metagenome | host: Homo sapiens | study: EMG produced TPA metagenomics assembly of...
AACAGAGATTCATGTTACCACAGTTTTTGACGGCGAGCTGGACGCAGCGGATGTCTTTGTGAGCCTGATTGCCCAAAAATATGGGCAGAATACCGGCAAGAAAAATCTTGCGAAAACGCAAGATTAGGATATAATAAAGACGAGGTTCAGAAGAACCGTGTTCCGTCTGGATTGTGCGGGTAAACGGTTATGATGAACGGATACGAATACACAGGCATGGACGCAATTCTGGCGGGCAGCTTCCGGGCGGCCATCTATTGCAGGCTTTCCAAAGACGATGACCTTGACGGGGAGAGCGCCAGTATTGCCAACCAGCGGGATATGCTGGAAAGCTACTGCGAAAAGCAGGGATGGGAGGTTGTGGCAGTCTATCAGGACGATGGCTACACGGGGCTGAATATGGAGCGTCCCGACCTGAAACGGATGTTAAAAGCCATCGAGCGCAGGCAGATAAATCTTGTGATAACAAAAGATTTATCGAGACTGGGTCGAAATTACTTGCAGACCGGCACACTGATCGAGGACTTCTTCCCCCGTCACGGCGTCCGCTATATCGCCATGAATGACGGTATCGACACCATGCGGGACAACAACGACATTGCGCCGTTCAAGAACATCCTGAACGAGATGTACAGCAAGGATATTTCCAAGAAGGTACATTCCTCGTATCTTCTGAAAGCCCAGCAAGGCCAGTTTACCGGCTGTGTGGCTCCCTTTGGGTATCGGAAAGACCCGGAGGACAAAAACCACCTGCTGGTGGACGAGGAAACCGCCCCCATTGTCCGGCAAATCTTCCTTTGGGCGCTGGAAGGACACGGCCCAAACTTCATCCGGCGCAGGCTGGAAGAACAAAAGGTGCCTTGCCCTACATGGTGGAACCGGGAACGGGGCTTCCGCAATGTCCGCACCAAATGGGAAAAGAAAGACCCGGAAAACGGGCGGTATATGTGGGACTTCTCCGTGATAAAGGACATCCTGATGAATCCCGTTTATACCGGGGCGATCGCTTCCCAAAAGAAGGACTACCGCTTCAAAATCGGCACCATTGGCGAGAAGAAGCCGCAGGACTGGATCGTGGTGGAGGAACGGCACGAACCGTTGATTGACAGCAAAAGTTTTGCCATTGTGCAGGACAAGCTGAAATCCCGCCAGCGCCCCGGCAGGACGGGGAAACCAGCCTGTTTGCAGGCTTATCAAGTGCGGCGAGTGCGGCAAGTCGCTGACCATCCGCACCACCACGCCAAGCACCCGCAGCAGATTTACGCCTGTAAGACCTATGGGGCGTTCGGCAAGAACCATTGCACCCAGCACCGGGTGGAGTACGACACCCTTTACCACCTTGTCCTGAACAAAATCCGGGAGTGCGCCAAGCTGCCCTGACCGATGGGGAAGCCATTGCCGGGAAGCTGACCAACACCTGCGAAGCCGAGCAGAAAGGCCAGCGGGAAGCGTTGGAGCGTTCCCTGACAAAAGACGAGGAACGGATTGAGGTTCTGGAAAAGATGGTGCTGCGGCTCTATGAGGACATGGTTGCCGGGCGGATCAGCGAAGCCAACTTCAATCTCATGCTGGACAAGACGCAAAAGGAACAGGCCGAGTTGAAAGAACGGGTTGCACAGGGGCGCAAGAAGCTGGCTGATGAAATGCGGCTGGCGATGGACGCCAAACAATGGGTGGACGCCATTCGGGAATATGCCGACATCACGGAGCTGGACGCAGCCACCTTAAACCGCCTGATTAAAGAAATCGTTGTCCATGAGCACATCGACAGCGATAAGACACGACACATTTCTATCGAAATTCACTTCAATCTCAAACCTATCCCGGAGGTGGAACAGGTCACGGCCTGACCTGTTCCCGCCGGGCGGTTCTAAAACAATTCCATATATTTCTTGACACGCCGCCCGCCATCGAGCAAGGTTATACTCCTATTTAGGGGTAAAACAGCTCATGGCTGGCGGTGGTGTCGCCCTGATCGGCATTACCCTGATCCCCCTGCTGAGCGGTCTGTTCGGCTAAAAACTGCGGGCGGCATCTGCCGCCCATACATATTGCTCCAACTCACCGTGGCTAACGTTTTTGTACTTGTGGAGCGAATTTTCAAGCCATACGTTCTATCAAAAAGGAGATGTTTCTATGAATTTTTTGACGAACCTCATCTTTGTTCTCAACCTGCTCAAGACCCTCATCAACCATTTCTTTTAAGGTGGTGGCGCTGAGTGGAAACCGTTCTCAAAGCAATCTCCGATTGGATCAAGTCACTGCTGACAGCTGCGATCATGTCCAATCTTTCCGGCCTGTTCGATGACGTCAACACCCAAGTGGGCAACATCGCACAGCAGGTCGGCACCAAACCATCCAGTTTTGAACCGCGCGTTTTCGCTATGATCGAGGCACTATCCCGTAATGTGGTGCTGCCCATCGCAGGCGTGATTTTGACCTTCATTGCTTGTTATGAATTGATTCAGATGATTACTGAACACAACAATATGGCACAATTTGAACCTGCGCTGCTGATGAAATGGATCTTCAAAACTGCCATTTCGGTCTGGATGATCTCCAACACCTTCGACATCATCATGGCGGTGTTCGATGTGACGCAGCAGGTGGTGGCAAATTCCAGCGGCATTATTTCCGGCAACACAAGGGTCAACGACATCGGGCTTTCCATGCTGCAATCCAGCATGATGCAGATGGACGTAGGCCCACTGTTCGGGCTGTTCTTGCAGTCCTTCTTCATCGGCATTACCATGCGCATCCTGTCCATTGTGATTTTCGTCATCGTCTACGGAAGAATGATTGAAATCTATATGGCCGTCAGTCTGGCTCCCATCCCGATGGCAACATGGGGCAACCATGAGCAATCCCATGTGGGACAGAATTATCTTCGCTCGCTGTTTGCGCTGGGATTTCAGGGCTTCCTGATTTTGATCTGCGTGGCGATCTACGCAGTTTTGCTTCAGAACGTCGCCATATCCGGGGATGCCATCAACTCCATTTGGAGCATTGTCGGCTATACGGTTCTTCTTTGTTTCAGTTTGTTCAAGACCAGTTCTGTGGCCAAGAGCATACTGGTGCCCACTGATTGGAGGTGTTTTTTTGGCAGCGTATATTTCCGTGCCGCGCGATTTCAGCAAGGTGAAGTCCAAAGTAGCCTTTAATCTGACCGCCCGGCAGCTTATCTGTTTTGGTGCAGCGGCAGTCGTGGGCGTGCCGCTGTTCTTTGTTCTGCGGGACACCGCAGGCAATTCCGGCGCTACCCTCGGCATGATGGCGGTCATGTTGCCCATGTTCTTTCTGGCGATGTACCAGAAAAACGGACAGCCCGCCGAAAAGATTCTGCGGTACTACCTTCAGGCACGTTTTTGTTCGCCCGAAGGTGCGTCCGTACAAGACCCGCAACTACTATGCACTGCTTATGAAGGGAGATGACACCCGTGATTCCGTTTCTGAAAAAGAATAAGGACGGCAAAAAGCCGCCCAAGTCCACAGTGCCCCGCACGGCACAGGAGAGCATCCCGTTTCAGCGGATGTTTGAGGACGGCACCTGCCGTGTCCGCCCCGGCTACTACACCCGCACCATCCAGTATCAGGATATCAACTATCAGTTGGCGCAGCAGGAGGACAAGACCGCCATCTTTGAGGAATGGTGCAGTTTTCTCAACTTTTTCGACAGCTCCATCCACTTTGAACTGTCCTTTGTGAACACTGCTACGGACAGTGCAGACTTTGAAAAGTCCATCCGTATCCCGTATCAGCAGGATGGTTTTGACGATGTTCGTGCCGAGTACAGCCAGATGCTGCGGCAGCAGCTTTCCAAGGGCAACAACGGCCTGACAAAGACAATTCCTGACCTACGGCATCGAGGGTGACAGCATGGCGCAGGTCAAACCCCGGTTGGAGCACATCCAGAACGACCTGATGAACAATTTCCACAGACTGGGCGTTCTGGCAAAGCCGCTGGACGGTACGGAGCGTCTGAAACTGATGCACGGGATGCTGAACATGGACGGTGCCAACAAGTTCCACTTCAACTGGAAAGACCTTGTGCCCAGTGGTCTGTCCGTAAAGGATGCCATTGCACCCACTGCGCTGGCATTTAAGAACAGCCGGACCTTTCAGATGGGCGGCATCTTCGGGGCGGTCAGCTTCCTGTCCATCACGGCATCCGACCTCAGCGACCAGCTCTTGAAGGATTTTCTGGACATGGATTCCAGCCAGATTGTTACCATGCACATCCAGTCCGTTGACCAGAACAAGGCCATCAAAACCATCAAGCACACGATTACCGAACTCGATAGATCAAAGATTGAGGAACAGAAAAAAGCCGTCCGCGCCGGATACGACATGGACGTGTTGCCGTCCGATTTGGCGACTTATGGGCGGGATGCAAAAGCCCTGCTGAAAGAATTGCAGAGTCAGAACGAGCGGATGTTCCTCGTCACGTTTCTGGTGCTGAACACCGGCAAGACCGAGCAGGAACTGGAAACCAACGTGTTTCAGGCGGTCAGCATTGCCCAGAAGCACAACTGCGAACTGTGCCGGCTGGATTTTCAGCAGGAGCAGGGGCTGATGAGCAGCCTGCCGCTGGCAGACTGTCAGATCGAAATTCAGCGGGGACTGACCACCAGCAGCACGGCAATTTTTGTGCCGTTTACTACGCAGGAGCTGTTCGACAACGGTAAGGAAAGCCTGTACTACGGTTTGAACGCCTTGTCCAATAACCTGATTATGGTGGACCGTAAAAAGCTGAAAAACCCCAACGGTCTGATTCTGGGCACTCCCGGCTCTGGCAAGTCGTTCAGCGCAAAGCGAGAAATTTGCAATGCTTTTCTCGTCACGGATGACGATATTCTTGTGTGCGATCCTGAGTCGGAGTATGCTCCACTGGTGGAACGTCTGCATGGGCAGGTCATCCATATCAGCCTTCCAGCACCCAGTATATCAACCCCATGGACATCAACACAAACTATTCCGAGGAAGATAATCCGCTGGCTTTGAAAGCCGATTTTATTCTTTCCCTTTGCGAACTTGTAGTCGGCGGCAAAGAGGGGTTGAAGCCTGTGGAGAAAACGGTCATTGACCGCTGCGTCCACAAAATCTATGCTCCTTACTTTGAGCACCCCTGTCCCGAAACCGTGCCGATGCTGGAAGACCTCTACAATGCACTGCTGACGCAAGACGAACCGGAAGCGCGTCATGTGGCGGCGGCGTTGGAAATCTATGTCAAGGGCAGTCTGAACATTTTTAACCACCATACTAATGTGGATATCAATAACCGTATCGTCTGTTTTGACATCAAGCAGCTTGGCAAGCAGTTGAAGAAACTCGGTATGCTCATCGTGCAGGATCAGGTCTGGGGCCGTGTGACTGCCAATCGCTCCGTTGGCAAATCAACCCGATACTACGCCGATGAGTTCCACCTTTTGCTGAAAGACGAGCAGACAGCCGCCTATTCCGTGGAGATCTGGAAACGTTTCCGTAAGTGGGGCGGCATCCCGACAGCCCTAACGCAGAACGTCAAAGATTTGCTGGCAAGCCCCGAAGTATCGAACATTTTCGAGAACTCGGACTTTGTGTATATGCTGAATCAGGCCAACGGCGACCGGCAGATTCTTGCGAAACAGCTTAATATTTCGCCCCATCAGCTTTCCTATGTGACCCACTCCGGCGAGGGCGAAGGGCTGCTGTTTTTTGGCAATGTCATTCTTCCTTTTGTGGATCATTTTCCGAAAGACCTTGAGCTGTACCGCATCCTGACCACCCGCCTGTCGGAAGTTGTGGAGGCAAAACATGAATAAGAAACAGCCGAAACTGAAATTTGAGGAGGACAAGGAGCGCACTGCAACACGCTCCCCTCCGAAAAAGGAAAAGATGGAGCAGACCCAGCCCCGAAAGAAACTGAAACTGGATGCCGACAAAGCTGCCGAAAAAGCACAACATCTACGCTTTGGCAAAGCGAGATCACTCCGGACGAAGCATCCCGCATGACAAAAGCCCAGAAACGAGAGATGTACGCTTCGGCCATTGCCCGGTCTGCGGCTCACCGGGAAGTTGACCAGTATGAGGATGATAATGTCGGCACGCAGGCTCTCAACGAGGGACTGAAAACAGAAGAATCTGCTGCGGATTTTTCCAAAAGTCGCTATTCTCGTAAGCTCAAGAAGAAAGCCAAGCTCCAAGCAAAAAAGAAGCTCAGAGCTACAAAATCTTCTGCCCATGAGCCGGACAAGGTACAAAATGCAGGAGAGGCCAACGTCATTCATAGTGACAGCGGCGAGGGTGGTTCCAATTGGCTTTCCCGGTGGCGGCAGAAACAGGACGTTCGCAAAAGCTACTATGCTGCTGCCCGGTCGGGCGGCACCGCAGCACAGACCGCTGGCGGGCAAAAGATCACATCCAGCGGTGCATCTGCCACTAAGTCCGGTGTAGAGCAGGTCATTGATAAGGGCAAGTCGGCTGTCAGCACTGCCGTCAACGGCATTGCCAATTTTGCAAAGAGCAACGCACACGTTTTGGTGATCGTGGGCGTTTTTCTTTTGCTCCTGCTGCTGGTCATGTCGGCATTTTCGTCCTGTTCCATTCTGTTTTCCGGCACCACGCAGGTATCCGGTCAGACCATTTACACCGCAGAGGACCGGGACATCCGGGGAGCCGAAACCGACTACAAGAAGCTGGAAAAGGAACTGGACAAAAAAGATCAAGCGTACCCCCACCGACCACCCCGGCTATGACGAATACCGATACCATCTGGATGCTATTGAGCACGATCCTTGGCAGCTCACTTCGTTCCTGACTACTCTCTACGACGACTACACCCGCAGCGAGGTGCAGGCAAAACTCAAGGAGACGTTTGCCAAGCAATACAAGCTGACCACATGGGTAGAAGTCCAGACCCGATACCGCACGGTAGTGATGATCGACATTTTTACTGGCATCCCCTACACTGTGCAAGTGCCCTATGAGTATCGAATTTTTCACACCAAATTGGTGAATAAAGGGCTGGAAGTGGTTATCCGGGAGGAACTGAACAACGACCAGTGGAAACGGTACGAAATTTTTCAAGATACCTTGGGTGGCAGACCCTACCTGTTTAACGGCGGTCTGCCGCCCGGTGGCTCCGATGGCTCTGGCGCGCCGGGCATTGATTATCAGGTTCCAGCGGAAGCCTTGACGGATGAGGAATTTGCCGCCATCTACAAGGAAGCCCAAAAGTATGTGGGTACGCCCTATGTGTGGGGCGGCTCTACCCCGGAAACTGGCTTTGACTGTTCAGGCTACGTTTGTTGGGTCTACAACCAGAACGGTTATGATGTGGGACGCACCACCGCCAACGGCCTGTGGAACAAGAGCCAGCATATTTCCGAAGCCGAAGCAAAGCCCGGCGACCTTGTTTTCTTCGAGGGAACCTACGATACTCCGGGAAAAAGTCACGTTGGAATCTACCTCGGCAACGGCATAATGGTCAGCGCTGGAGACCCCATCAAGTACGCAAACATTCACTCGTCCTACTGGCAGAAATACCTGTCCGGTTTTGGACGGCTTTCAAAATGATTGGAGGAAGAAATGAGCGAAAAACTCGATAAACTGCGCGCTTCTCTGGAAAAGGAAAGGGAGCGTCGCATTAAGATCAACACTCGCATTGAAAGCCTTGAGCGGCGGATTCAGGAAGCAGAAGCTGCCGAGGTCAACGAGATGGTGCGCACCGCCAAGGTCACGCCGGAACAGCTTGCCGCCCTGCTGCGCCAGTCTGCAACTTCCACCCCGACCCCGGCTGCGCTGTCCGCGGTCGGTGCTACCTTTAATAAGGAGGACGATTCCAATGAAGATGATGAATAAGGTTTGTGCGCTGGTGCTGTCGGTGGCACTGTGCGCTGGCATGGCGGCTCCCGCTTTTGCCTATGGCGGTGAGCCTGTGGAGGAAGTGGAACAGCCCGTCCTGACTTCTACCACCGATGAAGAAGATGTGGTCACCGTGACCGATGAGGAAACCGGTGCTCTGACCCCGGAGGGCAATCTGACGCTGGTGGACGATTACCACACCAGTTATTCGGATGGCTCTGGCCAGCAGTTCATCACGCTGGTGTCGAAGTCTGGCAACACATTCTATCTGGTCATCGACCGCAACGACAAGGGGGAAAACACCGTTCATTTCATGAATCTTGTGGACGAAGCCGACCTTCTTTCCCTGATGGAAGATGAAGATGCCGATGCTACACCGCTGAAAAAGAAGCAGCGGCGCAGGCAGAACAGGAGCGCAAACAGGCCGAGGAGGATGCGAAAAAGGCTGCGGAAGAAGCGGCGGCATCCGGTTCTGAACAGACTGGTGGCAACAAAGTTACGAAGTATGCTGCTACGTTCTTAGGCGTACTGGCACTGGTCGGTTTGGTTGCTGGCGGTGGCATTTACACCTTTATGAAGCAGAAGCAGAAAAAGCAGGCCGAAAAAGAAGCCCTTGACCCCGATGCAAACTACACTGAGGACAAGGGCGACTTTGAAATCCCTGTGGAGGATGAGCCGGAGGAGACCGGCGAGGAGGATAACGCAGAAGAATAATTCTATTGGCGGCGTTTTGCCGCCTTACATATTGCAATCCGAAACAGATTGGAGGGATTCTTATCGCAAAATTGATCGTGGCGGAGAAACCGTCCGTCGCCATGTCCTATGCCAAAGTCCTCGGTGCCACCAGCCGTCAGGACGGCTACCTTGAGGGCAACGGCTATCTGGTTAGCTGGTGTGTGGGTCATCTGGTAGAACTGGCTCCGCCCAATGTCTACGATGCCAAATACGTTAAGTGGAGCATCGCAGATTTGCCCATTCTGCCGGAAAAGTGGCAGTATCTGGTTTCTGCGTCCACCCAAAAGCAGTTTGGCATCCTGCAAAAGTTGATGCACCGCCCGGATGTGGAGAGCATCGTGAACAGTTGCGATTCCGGACGTGAGGGCGAACTCATCTTCCGGCTGGTGTACCAGCAAGCGGGCTGCAAAAAGCCGTTCTCTCGCCTGTGGCTTTCCAGCATGGAAGAAAACGCCATCCGGGAGGGTTTTCAGAAACTCAAACCGTCAACTGAATACGATGCGCTGTACAACGCAGCACTCTGCCGGGAACGCGCCGACTGGATGGTTGGCATCAATGCGTCCCGGCTTTTTTCGTGCCTGTACGGTCAGCCGCTGGCGGTGGGACGTGTTATGACTCCGGTGCTTGCCATGACGGTGGTGCGGGAAGCCGCCATCGCTGCCTTTGTGCCGGAGAAATTCTACACGGTGGATCTGGAACTGACCAGCGGCTGCACGGCATCCAGCCGCCGCATTCCTGAAAAATCCGTTGCAGAAAACCTGCTGGAAGCCTGTCGAAGGGAGATGGTGGCAACGATCCAGCGCATCACCCGCAAGGAAAAGTCTGAGAATCCGCCGCCGCTGTACGACCTGACCACCCTTCAGCGGGATGCCAACCGCCTGCTGGGGTACAGCGCACAACAGACGCTGGACTATGTGCAGAACCTGTATGAGAAGAAACTTACCACTTATCCCCGAACTGATAGCTGCTATATCACCGACGATGACGAGGAAATGCTGGAGGAACTGACCGAGGAACTGGAAGTTTTTCTCGGAATTACCCCGGAGGACGTGGACGAGGCGGTGCCCTGGACACGGCGTACTGTCAATCGGGAAAAAGTCACCGACCACCACGCCATCCTGCCCACCCGCAGTATGCTACAAGCCGATCTGGAAGCGCTGCCCAAAGGCGAGCAGAACGTCCTGAAGCTCATCATCGCCCGGACGCTGATGGCGGTGAGCAAGCCCTTCCGGTATCTGGAAACCCTGCTCACCACCGAATGTGCCGGGGAGAAATTTACTGCCAAGGGCAAGGAGGTTTTGGAAGAAGGCTGGAAAGCAGTGGAGCGCAAGGTGCTGGCCGACATCCTGAACCGAAAACAGGAACTCACCGCCCTGCCCAATGCGGCAGAAAACGAGTGCGGCATCCTCAATGCCGAACTGAAAGAGGGGCAGACCTCGCCGCCGAAGCATTTTACCGAGACACTCTGCTGCACGCTATGGAAACCGCCAGTGCAGACAGTATGCCGGAGGGCGTGGAACGTCAGGGCATTGGCACCCCGGCAACCAGAGCCGCCACCATTGAAAAACTGGTGCAGAAGGGCTTTCTGGAGCGCAAGCACCAAGAAAACCAAGGTGCTGCTGCCCACCGACAAGGGCAAGGCGTTGATTACTGTGATGCCCGAAGAGATCCAATCCCCGGAAATGACCGCCGATTGGGAAACGAAGCTGCTGCAAATCGAACGCAGCGAAATGGAGCCGGAAACTTTTATGACTGAAATCAAAGAGATGATCTCCTCGCTGGTAACGACCACCGAGGCTGCGAAAGGAGCGAATGCGCTTATGAAAAACAAAATCATTGGTGTCTGCCCGAACTGTGGGAAGCCTGTTGTGGAGCGTGAAAAGGGCTGGTTCTGCGAGAACCGGGAGTGCCGTTTCGTGCTGTGGAAGGACAATGCGTTCTTCAAGCGTCTGGGCAAACGGCTGGATTCCCATGTGGCGGACAAACTGCTGCGGGATGGACGTGTCCGGCTGAAGGACTGCAAGAGTGCCAAGGGCAAGACCTACAACGCCACCGTACTGCTGGGCACCGAAGCCGATGGCCGCAGCAAGTTTTCTCTGGAATTTGAGGGTGGATGCTGATGGAGCAGAAAACGGAAGCCCTCTATCTCATCAATGGGGACAGGTTTTTGCATTTGCGTGAAAACGGTGCCGGTGTCGGTTTTGCCACCTACGATTGTGCACCGGTGAGCCACAGGAGTTCGGGCAGATCTCCAAGCAGAATCTTCCTTCTGACGGAAGAAATGCGATTCCTGCCGCCCGGAACTGGTATCTGTTTGAGCTTTCCAGTGATGACCGCAAGGCGATTCAGGAGGTCAGCTTGCAGCACCTTGATACCATTCCACAGTCTGGTGTCCGCAGGCGGCGCATCTGGGATGACCCCACGATTCCCAGAGATGATGTCCGGCTTATCAACAGCTACTATGATGATCTCTACCGTGTGCCGAATCATGGTGTGATTCAGGTTGACCGCTCCGATGGCAGCAGTTACACGGCACGGGTCGAGCATCTGGACGACTATCATTTTGATCTGGGCGAGTACGGAAACGTCTATCACATCTGTCAGTTCGGCGAGATGATGGAGCGCACCGGCTCGACCGCCTATCCTGAAATCCAGACACAGGACGAGCAGGCGCATGGGAGCTGGGTGGCAAGGGCTATCTTGCTGTCCAGTCCTGCGAGGATGGCTGGGATTATACCCTTTATCACAGCGATTATTCTGTGATAGATGGCGGACAGATTGACGCACCCGAATTGACGATTCAGGAAGTCCGGGAGCAGATTCTGGAAGCGCACCACATGGAAAAGGGGCGGCGGCTGTTGCAGGACTATGATGCAGTCATGGATAAGGTTGCCGAAGTCGAAGAACTGGGACTGTCTAACCGCCCTTCCACGCTGGAAAAGCTGGCAGATCTGGCTGGTGCAAAAGAAAAATGCGATGCCCCGGAGTGCAACCCAACTGGATGCCGGAAAGCGAGGGATGCCCATGAACTTTAACCACGAAGAGCTGATGCTGATGATGCTCTACAACACCGCACCCGGCTGGGGCTTATCCACGAACTGCGCTCATGCAGTGCTACCTGATGCCGGATGAAACCGCCCTGCGGGAACTGTCAGAGGGAGTTATCGAAAGCTGAAGCTGCTGACCGATGCGGAGTTTACCGAGCTGGAATTTCCCCCCGACTGACTTTTGCCGCCTGCGGGCGGCGTACATAGGCTCTTTTACAATGGGGGTCGGTGTGGTATAATAAACTCGATAAATCGAAAGTTGGCAAAGGAGTTGAGCTGATATGAAAAAGAAAATCATCATATTGCTGTCTGTTGTGATAATTCTTTTGATGGGCATTGTTGTATGGTTTAATATTCCACTCGTTGATGGACTTAGACCCTAATGAGGTCATGGAAATAGTTGTTTTCAATGGCAATAGCGGAAACGCAACACATATTACCGACAAAGAGCAGATTCAGCATATTGTCGAAAATTTGAATGGCGTCGAATTAAAGCGGTCAAAGCCGTCTTTGGGATATATGGGATATAGTTTCAAAGTTACTATTTATTTGTCTGATGGCAACGAAGCAGGCGATTGGAATAATTTTATTATCAATCAGATGATACAATTAGAAAAGATCCATTTTTCTATTCTGTTACAAAGGGAAATATTGATTACAGCTATATTGAAGGTATCGTAGAATAACAAAAATCCCAGTTTTGTGAGGTGTTGGCATGAGTGAATTTATGATATTAGCGATTGTATTTATTTCAATGTTGGTTTTGTTTTATTTTTTATGGGTCAACGGATATATGATTTTGAACGCAAAACGAGCCTTACTATTTGTTGGTTCACTCAGAGGGAAAAATAAATGCGAAGTTTCTTTTTCATCTTGTAGCGGATATGTAAAAAAGGTAATAAAATTTAACGAAAGTCGTGAATATACTTTTAAGTTGGATGGCGATGTCTCAAAAGGAAGTATCCATGTTATCATAGAAAATAAAAATAAAGAGACCATATTAGATTTGACACCAGAGATAAAACCGGTATGTTGACTGTCGATGAAAAATGTAGATATTATCTAATGCTTAAATTTGAAAAAGCAGATGGCAAGATTAAGTTACAATGGGATTAGTGGGTATATAGTTTATAAAATCATCACTTTTCAAATCGGTATTTTTCAAGGAGGATTTACAATGAAATGTATTAAATGTCATAACATCATGGACATGGAAACTGGCGAAAAGTGATATTACTGGTCGGGGTGGTGCAACTCAACAATTGCTTGAGTTCTTGACACAAAATGGAATTCAGTATGTTATTCATTAATAGTTATAAGAGGTGACATGTATGCAATATAATGGAATGAACCCACCGTTTGAACTTATACCATTTGAAGATATGAAGAAAAAGCAAGCTGAACAATATTTTGTATGGTATATTGATACCATAGAGCAGAGGATACAGAATTTAGAAAAGTATATTAATTTAACGGGGACGCATATGGTATTAGATAAAACGCCCAATTCGTTAATTGAATTATGGGATTGGTTTTCAAATCATATTGAGGTGTGTACAAAAGATGAACAAGAATTAATGTTGGAATTAGCTATGCGTCCAAATTGGATAAAAGCACATATTATGAGCGATAGACGAAAGCTGTCGCTAAATACAATTATGATAGCAGTTGATATTTCGGCGTATTTTGGGGAAGTATTTATTAAGAATAATCCCAACATATATTGGGGCTACTTATCAAAACCAAAGAAACTATATGGTGTAAATAGACCTAGACTATTGGGGTTTGCTGGAGATATGTCAGTTTATGTGTATGGTCGAGTTGAGGTGTGTATTTGGAAGACAATAGAGACAGTAGATAATATGCATTTGTTTAATATGTATCAAATATGTTTGAAAATGATACAATCATAACTTCTTTGGATTCAAATTGTAATATTTAACATAGTGCAGAGGGGCTGTAAAAAAGTCCCCTTGTTACGAACAGAATGCCGTATCCGGCATAACCTCAAATGCGACAGCATTTGTATAAGTCACGCCTGAGTGACTTTGCTCCCTGCAAGGGCGAAATACACAGAGTACAAATCGTTAAGAAAAGAATCGAAGGTGGTGCAAACGAAAAAAGCAGTATGGAGACTTTTCATTAACTGCCCTTTCGTTTGCATCAATTTCGATTTTTTCTGGTTGAACAAAGCGCGTCAACTCTATATGGACTTTTAATTATGACACTTTATTTATAATAGGATAGCGTGTACACATAGAAACACATAGAATTTATAATTCAGTCCTGTATTATGACACCAGAAATAAGCCTCCCTAAGGAAGCTAAAAAAATATACAGTTATGATACGTTAACAGAGCATATGTGGTTTTGGTT
>ENA-OQER01001070-OQER01001070.1-human-gut-metagenome-genome-assembly--contig:-NODE-1070-length-14000-cov-2.230592_pt1 | contig 14000 bp, 16 predicted proteins | sample MGYA00242797_ERZ504639 | MGnify/ENA primary metagenome ERZ504639 (study PRJEB26092, sample SAMD00036306) | human gut metagenome | host: Homo sapiens | study: EMG produced TPA metagenomics assembly of...
TTATATATTATATATGACAAGAGGTGTATGCCATGTAACAGAGGAGAATATAAAAAAGACTTGAGATACCTTATGTGTGGATATCGTTATGTGTTATGTGCAGTCTTATGGTTCTTGATTATCTTTACAATGATATGAGAGGCATAGGAAGAAATGTGCTTGTATACAGCAGAAAAAAGAATCTGTGGTGGTTCAGTAAGTGCGTTACAACTGTTATTGCAATCACCATTGTATATATGATTATATGGATTATGTCACTGGTGTTTACAGTTGTATCTAAAGGGAGTATGACAGGTGTGCATACAGACCTGTTTATAACAATGTATAGTATTAATACTTCACTTCTTCCGTCTGATATGCTTGATTATAGTCAGACGGCGATATGCTTATATATAGTATTGTATCCGTGGTTTATATCTGTGTGCATCGGTCTTGCACAGGTTACGTTAAGCCTGTATACTGGTCCTGTTGTAAGTTTTGTTATTGTATTAATATTGGATACGCTGGCAGTATTTTCTAACAATGTACTGCTGTTTGGCAACTGGACTATGGCAGAGAGGTGTAGTATATTAGCAGAAGATGGACATGATATATACGTTATGTTTATTATGGCAGTCACACTTGCAGTTGTATCTGTTATGGCAGGCTGGTATAGATTCAAGAAGAAAGATATATTGTAGTGAGCGCAAAGGAAAAGGAAGCGGCTGTATAGCAGCCAGGTAAAGTTATGGCATACAGAATAGGTATATGTGATGATGAACAGAATATAGTGTTAATTCTTACTGGATATATAGAACATTACTTCCAGTTACAGGGAGAGGATGTAGAGATACATACATGGAATTCAGGTGAAGAGCTGATTAGTGATAAAGTGTTTGGCACAGGTGAGGGGGTTGATATATTATTTCTTGATATTGAGCTCCCTGATATGAATGGTGTGTCGATAGGCCGGTATATACGAAATATGGTGTCTGATTCTATAGTTCAGATTGTGTATATATCATATAAGACAAGCTATGCTATGCAGCTTTTTAATGTACATCCATATGATTTCCTTGTAAAACCAATTGATGAAAATATGATAGCCTCTGTAATAAGCGGTATACTTCATATGAATGGGCAGGATAGAAGATTCTATACCTACAGGGTTAATAAGACTGTACATAAGGTTGCGTATGGGGATATATGTTATCTGGCGAGTGACAGGAAACATATAAGAATAGTAATGTATAATGGAAACGTGAAAGAATTCGTGGGAAAGCTGAAAGATGAAATAGCTGATCTACCTGATTATTATATACAGATAGGTCAGTCATATGTTGTAAATTACAGCCATATAAGTCAGTTCAATCCGGAAAGTGTTGTTATGGATAATGGTGATGAGCTGATGATAAGCAGAGGATATAGAGCACAGGTAAGTGAGAAACTTCTTAGTCGAAGCAGATCGTTGCCAGTGTAAGATTAAGGCAGGTTGTTATATGTATATGTTTATGGAATATATATTTGTTATATTAGTTGTGAGACTTATCAAGATGACTATTGATTTAGATTATTGCAATATATTTTCAACGTGAATAACAAGAAACTCAGATGGATTCTATGCATTGGTGTATATCTGGCAGCGGTGTTGGCAGATATTATATTTGATTCGGAATTTATAAGCATTATGGAATCTTTTATAATTATGTATATAATCATGCAGGCTTATTCAGGTGCACTTGATAAGAAAGTGCTATTCGCGTCCATGAATGTGGCATTGGAGTGTATAGCTGATATGGGAACATCTTATATAATGTCTGATGGTATAGTGATGTCAAGTATCAATAATTATAATGCGTCTGGTAATATGGAAATATATTATTATTTCCCAGAACAATTTGTATCTATTATGTTGTTTTATTTTCTTATCATAATAGTTAAGAATATATATAGAACAAAAGAATATGATGATATGTCATACAACTGGCTTTATTTTATGCTTCTTGCGGTTATGAGCATAGGTGTGTGGTATATAATTGCAAGAGGACTGATATTAACGCAGGAGGGGCTGATATGTGTGGGTGCCGCACTGCTTGTCATGAATATGGTTTCTTATAAGTTATATGAGTCTGTTTCTGATGCATACCGATATGAGAAAGAGTATGAGAAGCTGAAAGAACAGATGGATATATATGAGTGCCAGATAAGTACCAGTATTGAGAATGACAGGGTAGTAAGAAGTCTCCGGCATGATATGAAGCTTCATCTTGAAGAACTTAAGCTTCTTGCAGCAGGCAGAAAATATGATGAATTAGAGAACTATATATCAGCTATGACAGAGGATGCCAAGCCGCTGTATAATATGATTGGCACAGGTAATCCATCAGTAGACGGAATACTTGATTATATGTGTTCCAAGGCACAGGATAAAGGTGTGACAGTCAGAAGAAAGTTACGAATACCGGAGGATGTTGAGCTTAGTACATATGATATGAATATAATACTGGGTAATCTGCTGGAGAATGCTATAGAGAATACCCTGAAGACAGATAATCCTTATATAGAGCTTACGATTAAGTATCAGAGTGGCCCGATATATATCAATGTTACGAATACCTGTATTGCCGACCAGAAGGTTGTGGATGGAAAGTACCTGACAACGAAAACAGATATTGAAGGAAATGTAGATAAAGGATATGGAGCTGATAAAGCAGATAAAGTAAAACAGAATAATCATAACCGTGTTAAACATGGGTATGGACTTGACAATGTAAAAAGATGTGTTGACAAGTATAGCGGAACCATGAAGCTGAATTGTACAGGTGAATTATTTATAGCTGAGGTGCTGTTATATGTACCAGTGAAGGTTTATAAGAAGTAAATCAGTATGGTATAAAAGGACAGATTTACGGATAAATCTTAAATTTTTAAAAATAGATTACAATATTGAATATATATGTTAAAATGTGGTAAGAGTGTATAAAAAGACAGCTCTTACCTTTTTTACAATAACATTTATCTGTGATATTAAGAGGATTGTGCTGCTTGCAAAGCAAAGTAAAGATTTACATTTATTGGTTATGGAGATATTCTTTAACATGGATACAAGGTTATGTTATTGTGTTGCTATGTCAACAGATGGTAAGCTAATAGTAATATAAGTCAGAGAGGTCAGCAAATGAGTTTTGATGTATTAAAGAAAATAGAAGAATTGAAGAAATCGGACATGATATGTGCAGAAGGCAGATATGAGCTTGTTAAGGCAGAAGTACTTAAGGATATGAATTCAGCCGGTCTTATATTAAGACATAAAAAGTCAGGCGCAAGAGTTGTTGTTATATCCAATGATGATAATAACAAAGTATTTTCCATAGGTTTTAAGACACCTCCTTATGATGATACAGGTATGCAGCATATTATAGAACACTCGACTCTGTGTGGTTCAAGAAAAATATCCTGTTAAAGACCCATTCGTAGAATTGTGCAAAGGTTCACTTAACACATTTCTTAATGCTATGACTTATCCGGATAAGACAGTATATCCTGTGGCAAGCTGTAATGATACGGATTTTAAGAATATTATGGATGTATATATGGATGCTGTATTTTATCCTGATATGTATAACAGGGAAGAGATATTCAAGCAGGAGGGATGGCACTATGAACTTGAAGATGTAGATGATGATGTCAAGTATAATGGTGTTGTGTTTAATGAGATGAAGGGTGCATTTTCATCAGCAGATGATGTGCTTTCAAGATATACTTTTAATTCATTATTCCCTGATACTGTATACTGCCACGAGTCAGGTGGTGATCCTGCGGTTATCCCAACACTTAAGTATGAGGATTTTTTAAAGTATCATAAAGAATATTATCATCCATCTAACATGTTATATTATATAATGTATGGTGATATGGATGTGGATGAAAGACTTAAGTATCTTGATGAAGAATATCTGTCAGACTTTGATGCAGCTGATGTTGATATACATGCAGATATTCCACTTCAGAAAGCATTTGACAAGCCTGTATATGAAACTAAGCCATACGCTATAACAGACGATGAACCATTAGAGGACAACACCTATCTTTCATATAATGTGGTAACTGGTACTTCTGTTGATGCAAAGCTATACCTTGCTATGCAGATACTTGATTATGCACTTGTCATGACACCAGGTGCACCTCTTAAGCAGGCACTTATAGATGCTGGTATAAGCACAGATGTGTATTCAAGTTTTGAAACCTCTCTTTATCAGCCGGTTTATTCTATAGTTGCCAAGAATGCGAATGAAAAGGATAAAGATGCATTTGTTAAGATAATAGAGGATGTGCTTAAAGAACTGGTAAAAAACGGCATAAACGAAAGAACAATAGCTGCCGGTATTAACTACTATGAGTTTAAGTACAGGGAAGCTGATTATGGTCCATATCCTAAGGGACTTATGTATTATCTTACTATGATGGACAGCTGGTTGTATGATGAATCAAAGCCATTTATCCACATAGAAGCCGGTGATACATTTAAAGAGCTGAAAGAGGATGCTAAGAAGGGATACTTTGAAAAACTTATAGAGGAGTATATTCTTAATAATAACCACAAGTCAGTTATAGGTCTTGTACCTGAATATGGACTTGAAAAGAAGAAGGAAGAAGAGGAAGCAAGGAAGCTTTCAGAATATAAAAAGACTTTGTCAGAGGATGAGCTTAAAGCTTTAGTAAAGGATACAAAGGCACTTAAGGAGTATCAGACACACCATAAGCAAAGAAAATCTTGAGAAAATTCCTATGCTTGAGCTGTCGGATATATCAAGAGAGCCGGCAGAGCAGTATATAGATGAAAAGGATGTTGCAGGAATGAAGGTGGTACATCATAACCTCTTCACTAATAAGATAGCTTATATACTTCTTTCGTTTAACACACAGGGTGTCAGTGATGAAGATATTCCTTATCTGGGGCTTCTTGGCAGTGTATTAGGTCTTATGGATACTAAGAACTTTACTTATCCAGAGCTTATGAATGAGATTAACATAAACTGTGGCGGAATATCTTCTAGTGCTGCTGTGTATACAGACAAGGCAGACTTTAGTAAAAACAGCATTATGTATGAGTTTAAGGGTAAGGCGTTATATGATAAAATTCCTTTTGTTCTAGATATGATGAAAGAGATTATGTATAACACTAAGTTCACAGACTATAAGAGATTAAAAGAAATTATAGCAAGAATAAGGTCAAGATTTGAGGCTACTATGTCAGGTTCAGGTCATTCCATAGCTATGCTTGAGGGCTGTGCACAGTTTTCAGCTTCAGCTTATTATTCAGATATGTTAAAGGGGTATAAGGGATATCAGTTTATCAGAGAGCTTGATGAAACATTTGATAATAATAAGGAAAATATAGCAGACAGGCTTTCAGAGCTTGTAAGGATTATATTTAACAAGGCAAATGTTATTGTAAGTCTTACAGCAGATGATGAAGGTTACAGACTTTTTGCAGAGGCTTACAGTAAGTTGGCAGACGATATGAACGATGAAAAGACTGCTGTGGCACAAAGAAATTATACACCGGTTAATGTAAAGACTGCATATACAGCAGCCTCACAGGTCCAGTATGTTGCAAGATGTGGTAACTTTGTTAAGGCAGGATATGAATATACAGGTGCGCTTAAGGTACTTAAGATTATATTCTCATATGAATATCTGTGGCTTAATGTAAGAGTCAAGGGTGGTGCTTATGGGTGCATGAGTGGCTCTACAAGAGAGGGAGATTTCTATATGGTATCGTACAGGGATCCTAATCTTGCAAAGACTAATGAGATATATGAAGGTGCAGCAGAGTACGTTAAGAATTTTAATGTAAGCCGCAGGGATATGGTTAAGTTTATTATAGGAACTATCGGCGAGATGGATTCTCCACTTACACCTTCTGCCAAGGGTATGAGATCATTTACACATTATATGACTCATACAACTATAGATATGTTAAGAAAAGATAGAGCACAGGTGCTTGATGCAACAGTTGAGAGCATAAGAGCACTTGCACCGCTTATAGATGCTGCAGTTAAGCAGGATTATCTGTGTGTTGTAGGTGGACAGAAGGCTATAAGTGAAGCTAAGGATATGTTTGATGTTATTAAGCCACTTATTTAATTATATGATGACACCAGGGTCAAAAGTATAAAATAAGATGATGTATCTTTAAAGGTGCTGATAAAAAGCAGTTGTATAAGGAAAATAATATGATTGGAGTAACGTATGAATTTAGATGAAATGCTTAAAGCCAGTGGAATAAGCGGAGGTGCTGCTTCTGGCAACGACAACGTAAAGTCAGGTTTTGTAACATTTATAGGAAGACCTAATGTGGGTAAGTCAACACTTATGAACTATATTATAGGTCAGAAGATAGCTATAACATCTAACAAGCCACAGACTACAAGAAACAGAATACAGACTGTGTATACAGATAAGAGAGGACAGATAGTGTTCGTAGATACACCAGGTATACACAAGGCAAAGAACAAGCTTGGCGAATATATGGTGGGAGCAGCAGAAAAGACTATTAATGAAGTTGATGTTGTATGCTTTATAGTAGAGCCTTCAACTTATATTGGTGCTGGTGAGCAGCACATTATAGAAAAACTTAAAAAAGTATCATCTCCTAAGATTCTTGTTATCAATAAGGTTGATACTGTTAAGAAAGAGGAGCTGCTTCCTGTTATAGACTGTTACAGTAAGGAGCTTGAATTCGATGAGATTATTCCTGTTTCAGCAAGAAATGGAAACAATGTAGATGATCTTGTTGATACTATATTTAAGTATCTTACATATGGACCTATGTTCTATGATGAAGATACTGTAACTGACCAGCCTATGAGACAGATAGTTGCAGAACTTATCAGGGAAAAAGCGCTTCATGCTCTTAACGAAGAAATCCCTCATGGTATAGCAGTAGTTATTGACACATTTAAGGACAGAAAGTCGCCAAAAGGTATTATAACTGATATAGATGCTACTATTATATGTGAGAGGGATTCACATAAGGGTATTATCATCGGTAAGGGTGGTGAAATGCTTAAAAAGATCGGAACGAACGCACGTTACGAGATAGAAAAACAGCTTGGAAATAAAGTTAATCTTAAGCTATGGGTTAAGGTTAAGAAGGAATGGCGTGACAGTGATATTCTTATCAAAAACTACGGATATGATAAGAAGGATTTAAAGGATAACAGATGATATGTTACCAGTTGGAAATATCAGATTATGATATAGCAGTGTGATTGTGAAAGGAGACAGATAAGGTGGCTGATATTGTACAGGTAACAGGTTTTATATTGTCCAGTATGCCTGTGGGTGAGTATGACAGAAGAATAGTGATACTTAGCAAAGAACTTGGTAAGATATCAGCATTTGCCAAAGGTGCTAGAAGACCAAACAGTCATCTTATCGGTGTTACAAGACCATTTATATTCGGAACCTTTGAATGTTACCGTGGCAGGGATTCTTATACTATATTCAAAGCAGAGGTTAAGAATTACTTTGAGGAACTCGTAAGTGACCTTGACAGTGTGTGGTATGGATATTACTTTGCAGAGATAGCAGAATATTATGGAAAAGAGAATCTGGATGCCGCACAGATGCTGAATCTTTTATATGTGTCTTTTAAAGCACTTACGAATAAGTCTATACCAAACGAACTTGTAAGGTTTATATATGAAATTCGCATGATATCTGTCAACGGTGAGTGTCCTGATTTTTTTACATGCCGTGGCTGCGGTTCACAGGATAAGCTGGATACATATTCGTATACATATAATGGCATGTTCTGCAGTGATTGTCATTCAAAGGTTAAGGATGGTATTAAGCTGCAGCCATCTACATTATATACATTGCAGTATATAGTTACGGCGGCACTTAATAAGCTGTATACATTTGTTGTGACTGATGAGGTTATGGCAGAATTAAGAATGGTGACATCAAGAATAGCTGCAGTTACGTTTGATAAGAAGTTTAAATCAAAAGAAATGCTGACATTATAAAAAGAAAAGAGGCCTGATATGGGACATAACAACCAGAAAAAGATAGCGGCAATCAATGATTATACAGGATTCGGAAGATGTTCCATAGCGGTGGAGCTGCCTGTTATATCAGCACTTAAAGTACAGTGCTGTCCGCTCCCGACTTCTGTATTGTCGAATCATACTGGATTTGACAGCTTTTATTTTGAAGATTTTACAGATAGTATGCCAGCGTATATTGCTGAATGGAAAAACTTAATCTTAAGTTTGATGGAATATGTTCGGGATTTCTTGGTTCACACAGACAGATAAAGATAGTTGAAGATTTTTTTAAAACCTTTAAGACTGATGAAAATATTATACTTGTCGATCCGGTTATGGGTGATTATGGCAAGCTGTATTCAACATACACAACGCAGACATGTACAGAGATGAAGAAACTTGTAAAGTACGCAGATATACTTACACCTAATCTTACAGAGGCATGTATACTTACAGATGAGGAATATGATGAAAAATGTCCTGGCAGGGAGCTTTTTTCGTATAGCAAAGAAGTTATCAGATATGGGACCATCAAAGATAGTTATAACTGGAATAGTAAGAGGTAAGTATATAGCTAACTACTGTTATGAAAAGGGAAGCGAAGGCTATGAGATAAAGACTATGAAGGTTGGAACACAAAGGTCAGGAACGGGAGATATATTTGCATCAATACTGGCGGCTGATGCAGTGAATGGTGTGGATTTTCATACATCAGTAAAGAAAGCTTCACAGTTTATAAAGAAATGCATATTAAAGTCAATAGAGCTGGATATACCAGTTACTGACGGAGTATGCTTTGAAGAGCTTCTTACTACATTAAGATAGTAAGTGCTTTTTTATGGATAAGATTGTGCAATGTTAAGATGTGCATTTTTCATGGCTTATAAGAAAAGAGGATAAAATAATTATGGAAATATTATATAAGGTACACAATAATCTATATGTCAATATGACTAACAAATGTCCTTTTGCATGTACATTCTGTTTAAGACAGACTATGGACAGAATAGGTGAATCAGACAGGCTGTGGCTTGAAAGGGAACCTGATGTAAATGAGGTTATTGCAGAGTTTGATAAGTGGAATATGGAGGACTTCGGAGAGGTTGTATTCTGCGGCTTTGGTGAACCTACAGAAGTGTGGGAATAAAATAAGAGAAGTGGCAGCAATATAGTTAAAAACATATAACAAGTATAAGAATAAACACCAACGGAGCAGGTAATCTTATCAATGCAAGAGATATAGCAGCAGAAATGCCAGGACTTATTGATACCGTATCAATAAGCCTTAATGATCCGGATAAGGATGAGTACCATAAGCTTGTAAGAAGTAGATTTGGTGATAAGACTTTCGATGCTATGATAAGCTTTGCAAATGAGTGCGTAAAAAACGGACTCCACGTGGTTATGACTACGGTTGATACAACTATATCACATGAGAAGGAAGAAGAGTGCAGGGAAATATGTGATAAGATAGGTGCGGAATATAGAATCAGACCATGGGAGTCATAGATATTTATGAAGCCTTATGTGTGGACTAAGATGTTTTTAGTTTGCTGGCTATAAGGTTTTTGAGTTTGCTGGCTATAAGGTTTTTTATTTTACTGGTTGAAATATATATAAGAATGGTATAGAATTAAAAAGATTATTGTGAGGATAGCAACACCACCCAGGTGTATGACAGTCCGCAACTTTAGGAGGAATCTAGAATATGGAAAAGACAATGGAAAAGATAGTTGCCTTAGCTAAGGCGAGAGGTTTTGTATACCCAGGTTCAGAGATATATGGTGGTCTTGCGAATACATGGGATTACGGCAATCTTGGCGTAGAGCTTAAGAACAATGTTAAAAAGGCGTGGTGGCAGAAGTTTGTACAGGAAAGCATATAATGTAGGTGTAGACTGTGCTATTCTTATGAATCCACAGACATGGGTTGCTTCAGGACATCTTGGCGGTTTCTCAGATCCACTTATGGATTGCAAGGATTGCATGAAAGATTCAGAGCTGATAAGCTTATTGAAGACTGGGCAGATGAGAATAATTATGATCTTGGCGGTTCAGTAGATGGATGGACTCAGGAGCAGATGAAGAACTTCATTGATGAGAAGAATATATGCTGTCCTACTTGTGGAAAGCATAACTTACAGATATAAGACAGTTTAACCTTATGTTTAAGACATTTCAGGGTGTTACAGAGGATGCTAAGAATACAGTATACTTAAGACCTGAAACAGCACAGTATATTTGTCAACTTTAAGAATGTACAAAGAACATCAAGAAAGAAGTACCTTTTGGTATCGGACAGATAGGTAAGTCATTCCGTAACGAGATTACACCTGGTAACTTTACATTCAGAACAAGAGAATTCGAGCAGATGGAACTTGAATTCTTCTGTAAGCCTGGAACAGACCTTGAATGGTTTACTTACTGGAGACAGTATTGTATAGACTGGCTTAAGGCACTTGGTATCAAGGAAGATGAGATGAGAGCAAGAGATCATTCACCAGAAGAACTCTGCTTCTATTCTAAAGGTACTACAGATATCGAATTCTTATTCCCATTTGGATGGGGTGAGTTATGGGGTATCGCAGACAGAACAGACTACGACCTTACACAGCATCAGACAGTATCAGGCGAAGATATGTCATACTTTGATGACGAAGCTAAGGAGAAGTATATTCCATATGTTATCGAGCCATCACTCGGTGCAGACAGAGTTACACTTGCATTCCTTTGCTCAGCTTATGATGAAGAAGAGCTTGAAGGTGGAGATGTAAGAACAGTTCTTCACTTCCATCCAGCACTTGCACCTGTTAAGATAGGTATATTACCACTTTCTAAGAAGCTTAACGAAGGCGCAGAAAAGGTATATGCAGAGCTTTCTAAGTACTATAACTGTGAGTTTGATGACAGAGGAAATATAGGTAAGAGATACAGAAGACAGGATGAGATAGGTACTCCATTCTGTATAACATATGACTTTGATTCTGAAGAGGATAATGCTGTAACAGTAAGAGATAGAGATACTATGCAGCAGGAAAGAGTTAAGATAGAAGATCTTAAGGCATACTTTGAAGATAAGTTCAGATTCTAATATCAGTAAAATAAAAGTTTTAGAATATACTGACATATGATTAGAAAGAATCAGTGGTTGGTTAATAATATACGCAGGGTTTGTGCATGAGTCATGAATCCTGCGTAATATATATGATACCAGGGTCAAAAGGTCTAAACCCACATGAGCTTGCTCATAGGTGGGGGAGAGACCTTGGGACCCGCCACGATATGAGCATAAAAGTGGGATGATAATCCCACGATATGCGAATATTGGGGGAGAATTGTGGGAGTGCGTAGCACGGAACAATTCGTAGGTATCAAAGTCGGGGGCTTTTGACCCCGACATCAATATATATGTTGTTAAGGAAAATGCAGCATTATCAGACGATGTATAAGACAGATATAAAGGCAGAAAATATATGATATGTGCTAAATGTGGAACGGAATATGAAGGCAGTCAGTGTCCTAAGTGCGATGGACCGGTAATAAAGATTAATAACAGTGATTATCTGGCAAGAAGAAAGGCTTATGAGGAAAAACAGGCTAAGCTTAAAAGAAAAGAAGTACCAGGTAAAGATAGAACAGATAGAATTGATAAAACTGAAAAAAAAAGATAAGAAAACACATGCTCCTAAGTCTAAGAACTATGATGAAGGGGTATTTGATATAACTAAAGTGGATATGAATCAGGTGGCTGATAAGCTGAAAAAAGGCAGGGATTTATTCGCTGACAGCAAAGACAGATTTGCTAAATCACTTGAGAAAAATGCTAAAAAAAAACAATAAACAGGCAGATGAAAATACAGGGATTAAGATAAGAAAAGCTGATAGTTCAGGTATTCCTTATAAGAAAGCTGGAATAGCAGCAGCTGTAATTCTTATACTTATAACTGTAGTTGTGTTTATTGTTGATATAATTACAAAGAAAAACTATAACATATATATGAGCGATGGAAGTAAAATATATGATGTTTCATCACTTGACAGCAGATATGTATGTGATAAATCAGGTGCTATATTTGCTCTGGATGATGATACATTTTTTACTCCTGAATGGCCTGAGGGCATTGATAAGGATAATTCAGTGTTAAATGTTTCAAGTCCTAAGGGAATGTTATTTGCAACAGATGTGTATGATTCAGCAGCTGGTATGTATACATTATATATATGGTCAGATGATGTATGTCTTAAAGCAGCAGAGAATACATATGAACACAATGTTTATTTTATATCTGATAAGGGAACAGTCATATATGAAGAGACTGAAACTATCAATGATAATGGAAAAACAGGGGTCAGAATGTTATCCATGGCAGAAGTAAAAAAAGATAAGTCAAAGGATGACGGATATGTATGTGAAGTGAATACTATAGAAAGAAGTCTTAATCAGGCATATGTATATAGCAGTAAAGATATAATAGTTATTCTTAATACCGATGGACGTCTGTATCAATATGATTATGACAGAAAGATAACTACAGAGGTTGACTTATATGTTGATAGTGTGAGTGCACTTGGAAGTTCAACTGGTATGTATATGTCAGGGGCGGAACATCTTAATGCAAAGGATGATGCGGATTCATATATATACACCGTATCAGAAAACACCTATTATGTGGAAACTAAGACTGCAAAAGCAACACTGCTTAAAGGAGTAAGTGGGACAGGCAATATGTATGTATATGATAAAAAGAATGATTATGTGTACTGGCTTAGTAATAAAAAATTATCATGTGCAAGATTTAAGGATGGAGAAATATCAGATATATTGTTTCTTGAAAATACTGGAAATAATATGAATATGATATATCTTGCAGATACGCAGGAACTCATATACATAAACGATGCCGCGCAGCTTATAAAGGCTGAAAAAGGTAAAAAAACTTTTATAACAGAAGCTGTGAAAGATGGAAGTCTTTCACTTGTGAAAAATACAGACGAAGCACTGACATATATATCAGATGGAAAGCAATATTATATTAAGGATGTAACGGCCTCACCAGTTGTGATATGTGAAGCAGGGGAGCTTACTAATACATCTAATACAGGCATTTATAAGAAAAAGATATATTATTATGGTGCTGATGGACAGTTGTATACATGTAACCTTAAAGGAGAATCACAGAATGTTATAGGAAATGTTGAAAGGTTCTTTGTAGGAAGCTATATAAGGTGATAAAATAATAGAATATAAGCTTTTGCATATACATATATAAGTAGTAAATGTATTAAGAGGCAGTTTATATGAAGCATATGTATATGAATACAAGATGTGGATACATGCGTATAATAGCGGGATTGATGGTTATGGTCATGATTATTGTGGCTATAATTATTAATCCTGCTTTTTATAGTTATGTATGGGCTGAAGATGAAGAATTGAAAGAATCGGATATAGTGACAGCTGGCACAGCAGGTCCTGATATAGATACTCCATCAGCTATACTTATGGAGTCTAAAACAGGTCAGATAATATACGAAAAAGATGCATCAAAGCAGCTTGCACCTGCAAGCATAACTAAGATAATGACACTTATACTTATATTTGATGCATTGGAAAGCGGGCAGATAAAGATGGAAGACCCTGTTACTGTTTCTGAACATGCAGCCTCTATGGGCGCAGCCAGGTGTTCTTAGAAGAAGGAGAGATACAGAGCGTAAGGACTATGATAAAGTGTATAGCGGTGGCAAGTGCTAATGATGCGTGTGTAGCGTTATGATATAGTAGACAGTAGTAAAAACAGTACATAAAACCTTGTACAAAGAAGGTTGATTTAGAACAGTTTGTTATGTTTGCGACAGAGCGTGGAAAAAAATGTAGATGAATATATGAGAGAAATGCGTGAGAATGATAGATTGTAAAAAGATATTAGCTGTTATATAATTGATTAACTGAAATATAGAAAAGGAA
>ENA-OQER01001071-OQER01001071.1-human-gut-metagenome-genome-assembly--contig:-NODE-1071-length-13999-cov-1.595300_pt1 | contig 13999 bp, 19 predicted proteins | sample MGYA00242797_ERZ504639 | MGnify/ENA primary metagenome ERZ504639 (study PRJEB26092, sample SAMD00036306) | human gut metagenome | host: Homo sapiens | study: EMG produced TPA metagenomics assembly of...
TGGCGCGGTGAGCTCTTTACCATCAAGGGTATATTTGGCTTTGATATGTGGAATTTCGGCTTTCGGTAGCACCATCCAGAACTCTTGTTCCGTTCCCAGGTCGATATTTTCTTTATCGCCATACCAGATGCGTTCCGTTCCGACCTTTTTCCCACGTGCAAAATTTGCACCGTAGTAAAGTTTTGTTGCCCCCAACGCAGTAATTTTCTTGCCTCTTCCTCACGACCTTTTGCACTGTCAGCCCCCATTACCACTGCAATGAGACGACGCTGCCCATCTACAGCCGAAGCAATGAGATTAAACCCGGCACCAGAAGTATGACCCGTTTTCAGGCCGTCAACATTCATGGTTTTATCCCACAACAACCCGTTACGGTTTTGCTGGGTGATACCGTTCCAGGTGAGACTTTTCTCACTGTACATATGATAAAACTCGGGCTCGCCGTGATGATAGCCCGAGAAAGCACAGCTAAATCATAAGCCGAGCTATGCTGGCAGGTGCATCCAGACCATGCACTGTTTCAAAATGCGTATCCTTGAGATGCAGCTTCTCGGCATAGTTGTTCATCATTTCAACAAACTGCCGTTGCCCACCGGCAATATAGTCAGCCAGAGCAACACAAGCGTCATTTCCGGAATCCACAATTAAACCACGGCTTAAATCACGTACCGATACGCGATCGCCTCTTTCAAAACATCAGTGAAGAACCGACAAACACCGGATTATCTTTCGCCCACGCATCACGCCCCACGGTGACAATATCGTCTGGCGTAATGCGATGACTATCGATAGCGCGATCCACGACATAACCCGTCATCAGTTTTGTCAGGCTGGCGGGATTGCGCTGTTGATGCTCATTACCCGCGGTGAGGATCTGACCAGTGGTGTAATCCATCAGTACCCAGGACCCGGCATGAATCTCTGGAGCTGAGGTGAAAAGGAATGTTTTCCGCCGCAAGACCAGACGATAGTTAAAAATGAACAAAGAAGCAGCAATAATAAGACGGCGTTTCAACAGCAAACCCTCAGGAGTTTCAAATAGCTGTTCTTTTTACGGAAATACTTATGAACTGGCTGGAATAAAGTGCAAGAAAAATGTGACTAACCTCGCATTTTTATCTGACATGATCTGTTGCCACTCGCTGTCAAATTGTCGCGCTAAAGCTGATTAGCACGGTGATATTTGATACTCTGGCAGACAGCAGAAATAACGGATTTAACCTAATGATGAATGACGGTAAGCAACAATCTACCTTTTTGTTTCACGATTACGAAACCTTTGGCACGCACCCCGCGTTAGATCGCCCTGCACAGTTCGCAGCCATTCGCACCGATGACGAATTCAATGTCATCGGCGAACCCGAAGTCTTTTACTGCAAGCCCGCGGATGACTATTTACCCCAGCCTGGAGCAGTATTAATTACCGGTATTACCCCGCAGGAAGCTCGGGCGAAAGGAGAAAACGAAGCCGCATTTGCCGCCCGTATTCACTCGCTTTTTACCGTACCAAAGACCTGTATTCTGGGCTACAACAATGTGCGTTTCGACGACGAAGTCACACGCAACGTTTTTATCGTAATTTCTACGATCCTTACGCCTGGAGCTGGCAGCATGATAACTCGCGCTGGGATTTACTGGATGTTATGCGTGCCTGTTATGCCCTGCGCCCGGAAGGAATAAACTGGCCTGAAAATGATGACGGTCTACCGAGCTTTCGCCTTGAGCATTTAACCAAAGCGAATGGTATTGAACATAGCAACGCCCACGATGCGATGGCTGATGTGTACGCCACTATTGCGATGGCAAAGCTGGTAAAAACGCGTCAGCCACGCCTGTTTGATTATCTCTTTACCCATCGCAATAAACACAAACTGATGGCGTTGATTGATGTTCCGCAGATAAAACCCCTGGTGCACGTTTCCGGAATGTTTGGGGCATGGCGCGGCAACACCAGCTGGGTGGCACCGCTGGCGTGGCATCCTGAAAATCGCAATGCCGTAATTATGGTGGATTTGGCAGGAGACATTTCGCCATTACTGGAACTGGATAGCGACACATTGCGCGAGCGTTTATATACCGCAAAAACCGATCTTGCGATAACGCCGCCGTTCCGGTTAAGCTGGTACACATCAATAAATGTCCGGTGCTGGCCCAGGCGAATACGCTACGCCCGGAAGATGCCGACCGACTGGGAATTAATCGTCAGCATTGCCTCGATAACCTGAAAATTCTGCGTGAAAATCCGCAAGTGCGTGAAAAAGTGGTGGCGATATTCGCGGAAGCCGAACCGTTTACGCCTTCAGATAACGTGGATGCACAGCTTTATAACGGCTTTTTCAGTGACGCAGATCGTGCAGCAATGAAATTGTGCTGGAAACCGAGCCGCTTAATTTACCGGCACTGGATATCACTTTTGTTGATAAACGAATTGAAAAACTGTTGTTCAATTATCGGGCACGCAACTTCCCGGGGACGCTGGATTATGCCGAGCAGCAACGCTGGCTGGAGCACCGCCGCCAGGTCTTCACGCCAGAGTTTTTACAGGGTTATGCAGATGAATTGCAGATGCTGGCACAACAATATGCCGATGACAGAGAGAAAATGGCGCTGTTAAAAGCGCTTTGGCAGTACGCGGAAGAGATCGTCTAATTTGAAGCCTCCGCCGCTGGTACGGCGGAGGACAATGTTGAGTCAGGCTTTTTGAACGGTGATGCTCCACGCTGCATCGCCAATCTGCTGATAATCGGTGATGGCATGCCCTTCTTCTGCCGCCCACTGTGGGATTGCTTCAGTTGCCTGGGTGCAATCAAACTCAATTACCAACTCATCGCCGCTGGCCATTTCTGCCAGTGCTGCTTTTGCTTCTATGAGTGGAAACGGACAGACCTGCGTCACCACATCCAGCTTTTTAATCGCCATCTTTACACCTTACTTAATTTGCCGCAGCAGTTGCCAGTCGCGCCTTACGCTGCGGTCGAACATACACAAGCCAGGACGCAGTCCAGACTCCGAGAATCATAAATACAAGGCCAATCCAGCCCTGCCAGGTCATCATTGCAGTCATAACCAGTCCATTACCGATAGAGCAACCACCTGCAATACTGGCACCGAAGCCCATCAGTACACCACCTAACCCGCTACGTAATGTTGTTTGTGCATCAGCTGCGCGAACGCGGAACTCACGGCTCGCTTTGGCTGCAATAAATGACCCCACGAAGATCCCTAACACCAGGAAAACGCCCCAGTTAATGTATTTCACGTCACCCGCGACCAGAAATTGCAGAATATTGGCCGTTGGGGAAGTGATGCCTAACCCAAACATACGTCCGGTTGCTTCACTCAGGGGCCAGGCTAAAAGCGCAATCAAACCGATGAGTACAGCTGTGACAAAGGGATGCCAGCGTTTTTCAAACAGAATATGAGCGATCCCGGTTCGGCGCGGCGGTAAGGTCGCGACTTTGAGTTTTGGCTTCTTCAACTCTTTCATCACCACCCAGAGCGTTATCACCAGCAAAACGGCAACCAACGGCCACACAGACAAATTAAAAGACTCAGCAATAGAGTTATGTTCAGTACTGTAGTGCTGCAAGGTTTGATTTAAACCACTGGCGTGTGGAGAACGCATCACCGCACTCATCACCATATAAGTGAAAAGCGCGATCCAACTGCCGATCAATCCCTCACCCGCGCGATACCAGGTCCCGGTGGCACATCCACCCGCCAGAACAATTCCCAGCCCGAAAAGATACCCACCTATAACAGTACCAAGCCACGGGAACGCCCCGGCTTCGTAAGTCAGTAGGCCCGCCTGAATTAACGCAAAAACCCCCACGCTTTGTACCGAAATTGCAATCAGCAAGGCGTAAAACATGCGATTATTTTTCGCGATATACATATCGCGAAAACCACCTGTCAGGCAAAAACGCCCACGCTGCATGACAAATCCCAGCAGAGCACCACAAATTAGCCCGCTTAATATCATTGAAAACATAAATTAATTAACCAGATGAATGTTAATGGGGAAATTATTCATGACTGGTGGAATGCAGACCAATAACCAAATTCTCTAAATTAGAACAAATGGTTATCAATGAGGATGTCGATAAAAAAGAATAAAAAAACCGGAGCCAAATATTCATTCGACTCCGGTTTATTATTAGAAAAGATGATTATGCTACGTCTTCGTACTGCGGAACCGGATTACGGAAGCTCTTGGTGACGCAAGCCAGGTAAATCAGACCGATAGCCGCCCAGATCAGACCCAGAACCATTGAGCTCTCTCCAGGTTAACCACAGCGCACCTACAGTCAGCGCACCACACATCGGCAGGAACAGATACTGGAAGTGATCTTTCAGCGTCTTGTTACGCTTCTCACGGATCCAGAACTGCGAAATAACCGACAGGTTAACGAAGGTGAACGCCACCAGCGCACCAAAGTTAATCAGCGCCGTAGCCATTACCAGGTCGAAGTTGATTGCCAGCAAGGCAACGCGCCAACCAGGATGATGTTCATTGCCGGAGTACGCCATTTCGGGTGTACATAACCGAAGAAGCTTTTCGGGAACACACCGTCACGCCCCATTACGTACATCAGACGCGCAACGCCTGCGTGCGCCGCCATACCGGACGCCAGTACGGTAATGGTGGAGAAGATCAGCGCGCAACCTGGAACGCTTTACCCGCAACGTACAGCATGATTTCAGGCTGTGACGCATCCGGATCTTTAAAGCGAGAGATATCCGGGAAATACAGTTGCAGGAAGTAAGTTGCAAAGATGAAGATCATGCCGCCGATCAGCGCGGTCAGGAAAATCGCACGCGGGATCACGCGCTCTGCATCTTTGGTTTCTTCCGACAGGTTGCTGATGCCGTCAAAGCCGGTAAAGGAGAAGCACAGGATTGTCGCCCCGGTAATCATCGGGATAACATGCGCATCGCCAGACCAGAACGGACGAGTGCTCGCCAGCGTACCAGCGCCTTCACCTTCAAATACGCCATAAACAACCATGCCCAGAATCACCGCGATCAGCACTACCTGCAACACGACGATTACAGTGTTGAAGTTCGCTACGGATTTCAGACTACGCAGGTTAAAGGCGGTCATAAAGGCCACTAGCGCCACCACAAACATCCACGATGGGATGGAAGGCACCAGAGCTTCAAAATAAATTTTCGCCAGCAGAATGTTGATCATCGGCGCGACAGATAGTCGAGCAGAGAAGACCAACCCACCATAAAGCCGACAGTCGGGCTAATGGATTTCTGGGCGTAAGTGTATGCAGAGCCAGCAGAAGGATAGCGGCGAACCAGCTTCCCGTAGCTCAGAGCCGTAAACAGGATCGCAATCAATGCGAACGCATAGGCTGTCGGCACATGACCATCCGTGAGGCCTGAAACGATACCAAAAGTATCAAACAGCGTCATCGGCTGCATATAGGCAAGACCCATCATTACAACCGGAACTAACGTAAGCGTTTTACGCAATTCCACGCGAGAGGTGTTTGGAGTAACGTTATGCGACATGGTCATTCTCCTTTACGGTGATAACCGTCGCGTAAGCAAAAAATTGCCCCATTTTTTTGGATTCCTCAGCGACAACAACTGTCGATTTTTAGTAAATATCTATCCGGTACGAAGCCCGGCCTCTTGGTATGAATGATTGGTTTGAAGCAAAAAATAACCGACGCTGATGAAACGTCGGTTTTTAGTCATTTTTTGACAGCGGCGCATTGTGCCTAAATGGGGGGGAAATGACAAGAGAATGAGAGGCTTGTCATAATAATTTTTCTTTAAATGGCTGATTTTCCGTCATCAGATTTTGCATAAACACCGGCGATCGCACTATTTGCTAAAATTTCATCCCGCCACCAGCCGCTGGCAAGCCCTGCGGTCTGTTCGTTCCAGCCAATCCAGACGGGTTCAAAGAGAGTTTGGGCGACTACTTTCTTCTCGATTAACGCGCCACTATCGAGAAAACGTTGCGCCAGATAACGGGGTAAATAGCCACAGCCGAGGCCGCTAATTTGCAGCTCCAGCTTGGTTTTAAAATCGAAAACGGTAATGGCTTCTTGTTCATCGAGAAGTTGTGAGGCCGTAGAAGCGCCTGCCTGCGCAGTATCCCCCACCACAATCGCCCGATATCGTTTAATGATACGACGGTTTAACGGTTCTTCTTCCAGGGCTAACGGATGATGAGGCGCTACCGCAAAGACTTGCTCCAGATCGCCCAACCGTGAAAAACCAAACTCACTGGAAGATGGTGGCTCATGCATCGCGCCAACAATAATATCCGCTCGCCCCTGAGTCAGGGCATCCCAGGAACCACCGAGTACGCCATTGATAAACTTCAGGCGCGTCACGCTATGATGTTGATAAAAAGCTTCAATCAGTGGCGCAAGCAGAGAAAAAGGAAACGTGTCGTCCACGCCAATCACCAGCTCGTTTTCCCAGCCTTCATGCAGTTTGATCGCCTGCTTTTCCAGTTCTCGCACGGTATGCAGAACTTCCCGCCCTTTCTCTAATAACATTTTTCCGGTACGGGTGAATTTAGCGCGGTGACCGCTACGATCAAGCAATTGAATATTAAGGTCGCTTTCCAGCTTGTGAACGGTGTAACTCAGAGCGGACGGCGTCTTATAGAGTTTGGCCGACGCCGCCGCAAAACTGCCTTCTTTTTCTAAGGCATCGAGGATCATCAACACATCCAGCAGTGGTTTCATACACGCCCCCTTGCAGTGCATGCGGCGTCCTGCTGGCTGATCGTTTACTCCAGCGGCATTACCAGCGGATCGGGATACTGGTATTCAAATCCCAGTTCATTACAAATCCGACTGCCATCAATAATCTTACCTTTGCCGCTGTCCAGACTATTTCTGAACTGCGGAGGCTCCAAGCCCCAGTAAACGGGCCATCTGCGGATAGAAAACATTACGCGCAGGGTGAGCTGGCGCACATATATTATAGATGTGTCCGCCTTTAGGTGCCTGTAACAACAGAGTGATAGCGCCAATAACATCTTCTAAATGGACTAAATTAACACCATGTTCACCATCAGGCGCGGTTTTTCCGGCAAAGAAGCGTCCGGGATGACGTCCCGGTCCGACCAGCCCCGCAAGACGCAGAATATCGACCGAAGTACCGGGTAAATTGTGCAGCCAGTCTTCGAGTTCTTCTATACTCGTCCACTGTTGGTTACCGGATTACGCGGGGTAGTTTCTTTCACCGTGCCTTGCGCGTCGCCATAGACAGATGTTGAGCTGGTAAAAATAATGCGGGGAATACGATGGGCCAGCGCGCTATCCACTAACTCTTGTACCGCTTGTAAATAGAACTCATCGCCGGGGCCGCTACGACGTGCCGGAAGCGTAATGACCAGCGCATCGACATCCATCAGGCATCCAGATCGTCAGAATCGCAAACTAACTCAGGCTCCATGCGAAGCAGATAGCTATCAATGCCACTCATTCGGGACGCTTCGACACCATCTTGTGTGGTTTTACTCCCGGTGACTTGCCAGCCTCGCGCTGAAAGTGACATCGCCAGCGGCATGCCTAACCACCCTAACCCGACAATTGCGACCTTTTTCATCCGTTATCTCCTGATACACCTTAGATCTATAAGGCTACGCTAGCGTATCAAACTGACAATTCATTCTATGAATGAATCTGTTCAATAATGATAACGACATGCTGCAATGAGCAGTGAATCGTCGGTAACCGCGTATACCAGACGGTGCTCCTCTGTAATGCGTCGGGACCAGAAACCTGACAAATTATGTTTCAGGGGTTCTGGCTTCCCCTTACCTTCAAATGGCGTTCTGCGGGTATCTTTGATAAGTTCATTGATCTTTTTAACAATTCGCTTATCTGTTTCCTGCCAGTACAGATAATCATCCATGATTCCTCAGACCAGATTAGTTTCACTCAATAATGTCCTTTTCTGTTCCTTTGCCTGATTTCAGGCTATCGATTGAGTCCATCAATCTCCGGGCGTAGCGGGGGAGCGCAGTAGATAAGCCGTCTCTTCCAGCGAGTTGTATTCTTCGAGTGACATCAGAACACAAGCCTCTCCATTCTGACGAGTAATAAGGATCGGGGCATGATCTTCAACGGCTTTCATCATTGTTGCCGACAAATTCTGACGCGCTTCGCTGTAGCTAATTGTACGCATGTCAATCTCCTCTTTTGTACAGTTCATTGTACAATGATGGGCGTTAATTAACTATTTATTAATTAGTTTGTAGATCAAGGTATTGTCAGTGAGACGAAAATCCAGGCTTCGCTATTTTTGGTGCCGTCAGCTTAGAGGACAGTCCTCTTAGCGCCCTCCTTTCCCCGCTCATTCATTAAACAAATCCATCGCCATAAAATATATAAAAAAGCCCTTGCTTTCTAACGTGAAAGTGGTTTAGGTTAAAAGACATCAGTTGAATAAACATTCACAGAGACTTTTATGACACGCGTTCAATTTAAACACCACCATCATCACCATCATCCTGACTAGTCTTTCAGGCGATGTGTGCTGGAAGACATTCAGATCTTCCAGTGGTGCATGAAGCATGAGAAAGCCCCCGGAAGATCACCTTCCGGGGGCTTTTTTATTGCGCGGTTGAGAACGGTTCAGACAGGTTTAAAGAGGAATAAGAAAATGACAGACAACACTCGTTTACGCATAGCTATGCAGAAATCCGGCCGTTTAAGTGATGACTCACGCGAATTGCTGGCGCGCTGTGGCATTAAAATCAATCTTCACACCCAGCGCCTGATCGCGATGGCAGAAAACATGCCGATTGATATTCTGCGCGTGCGTGACGACGACATTCCCGGTCTGGTAATGGATGGTGTGGTTGACCTTGGGATTATCGGCGAAAACGTGCTGGAAGAAGAGCTGCTTAACCGCCGCGCCCAGGGTGAAGATCCACGCTACTTTACCCTGCGTCGTCTGGATTTCGGCGGCTGCGTCTTTCGCTGGCAACGCCAGTTGATGAAGCCTGGGACGGCCCGCTCTCCTTAAACGGTAAACGTATCGCCACCTCTTATCCTCACCTGCTCAAGCGTTATCTCGACCAGAAAGGCATCTCTTTTAAATCCTGCTTACTGAACGGTTCTGTTGAAGTCGCCCCGCGTGCCGGACTGGCGGATGCGATTTGCGATCTGGTTTCCACCGGTGCCACGCTGGAAGCTAACGGCCTGCGCGAAGTCGAAGTTATCTACCGCTCGAAAGCCTGCCTGATCCAGCGCGATGGCAAAATGGAAGAATCCAAACAGCAACTGATCGACAAACTGCTGACCCGTATTCAGGGTGTGATCCAGGCGCGCGAATCAAAATACATCATGATGCACGCACCGACCGAACGTCTGGATGAAGTCATCGCCCTGCTGCCAGGTGCCGAACGCCCAACCATTCTGCCGCTGGCGGGTGACCAACAACGCGTAGCGATGCACATGGTCAGTAGCGAAACCCTGTTCTGGGAAACGATGGAAAAACTGAAAGCGCTGGGTGCCAGTTCAATCCTGGTCCTGCCGATTGAGAAGATGATGGAGTGATCGCCATGAGCTTTAACACAATCATTGACTGGAATAGCTGTACTGCGGAGCAACAACGCCAGCTATTAATGCGCCCGGCGATCTCCGCTTCTGAAAGCATTACCCGCACTGTTAACGATATTCTCGATAACGTGAAAGCACGCGGCGATGAGGCTGCGGGAATACAGCGCGAAGTTTGATAAAACCACGGTTACCGCGCTGAAGGTGTCTGCAGAGGAAATTGCCGCCGCCAGCGAACGCCTGAGCGACGAGCTAAAACAGGCGATGGCGGTGGCAGTAAAGAATATTGAAACCTTCCACACTGCGCAAAAACTGCCGCCGGTAGATGTAGAAACTCAGCCAGGCGTACGTTGTCAGCAAGTCACGCGCCCGGTGGCTTCGGTAGGTTTGTATATTCCTGGCGGCTCCGCCCCGCTCTTCTCAACGGTATTAATGTTGGCAACTCCGGCGCGTATTGCGGGCTGTAAAAAGTGGTGCTGTGCTCACCGCCGCCGATTGCCGATGAGATCCTTTATGCGGCGCAGCTGTGCGGTGTACAGGACGTGTTTACGTCGGCGGCGCACAGGCCATTGCCGCACTGGCGTTTGGTACTGAATCTGTGCCAAGTGGACAAATCTTCGGGCCAGGCAACGCCTTTGTCACCGAGGCAAACGCCAGGTAAGCCAGCGTCTGGACGGTGCGGCGATCGATATGCCCGCAGGCCCGTCGGAAGTGCTGGTGATTGCGACAGCGGCGCTACGCCAGATTTCGTGGCTTCTGATTTGCTTTCTCAGGCTGAACACGGCCCGGACTCTCAGGTGATTTTACTGACGCCCGATGCTGATATGGCGCGTCGCGTTGCCGAAGCTGTCGAACGCCAGATGGCAGAACTGCCGCGTGCCGAAACCGCACGTCAGGCACTGAGCGCCAGCCGCCTGATCGTGACTAAAGATTTAGCGCAGTGCGTAGAGATTTCCAACCAGTACGGCCCGGAGCACCTGATCATTCAGACCCGCACGCCCGCGAACTGGTCGATGGCATCACCAGCGCCGGTTCGGTATTTCTTGGTGACTGGTCACCGGAATCGGCAGGCGACTATGCCTCCGGCACTAACCATGTTCTACCGACTTACGGTTACACCGCCACCTGTTCCAGCCTCGGGCTGGCAGATTTCCAGAAGCGCATGACCGTGCAGGAACTCTCGAAAGAAGGCTTTTCCGCGCTGGCTTCGACCATTGAAACACTGGCCTCCGCCGAGCGCCTGACCGCCCATAAAAATGCCGTTACTTTGCGTGTTAACGCCCTTAAGGAGCAAGCATGAGCACCGTGACTATTACCGATTTAGCGCGTGAACGTCCGCAACCTGACCGGCCGTATCAGTCAGCGCCGTCGTCTGGGCGGTAACGGCGATGTCTGGCTGAACGCAACGAATACCCCACTGCCGTGGAGTTTCAGCTTACTCAGCAAACGCTCAACCGCTACCCGGAATGCCAGCCGAAAGCGGTGATTGAAAATTACGCGCAATATGCAGGCGTAAAACCGGAGCAGGTGCTGGTCAGCCGTGGCGCGGACGAAGGTATTGAACTGCTGATTCGCGCTTTTTGCGAACCGGGTAAAGACGCCATCCTCTACTGCCCGCCAACGTACGGCATGTACAGCGTCAGCGCCGAAACGATTGGCGTCGAGTGCCGCACAGTGCCGACGCTGGACAACTGGCAACTGGACTTACAGGGCATTTCCGACAAGCTGGACGGCGTAAAAGTGGTCTATGTTTGCAGCCCCAACAACCCCGACCGGGCAACTGATCAACCGCAGGATTTTCGCACCCTGCTGGAGTTAACGCGCGGTAAGGCGATTGTGGTTGCCGATGAAGCCTATATAGAGTTTTGTCCACAGGCATCGCTGGCTGGCTGGCTGGCGGAATATCCGCACCTGGCTATTTTGCGCACACTGTCGAAAGCTTTTGCTCTGGCGGGGCTTCGTTGCGGATTTACGCTGGCAAACGAAGAGGTCATCAACCTGTTAATGAAAGTGATCGCCCCCTACCCGCTCTCGACGCCGGTTGCCGACATTGCGGCCCAGGCGTTAAGCCCGCAGGGGATCGTCGCCATGCGTGAGCGGGTGGCGCAAATTATTGCAGAACGCGAATATCTGATTGCCGCATTGAAAGAGATCCCCTGCGTGGAGCAGGTTTTGACTCTGAAACCAACTACATTCTGGCGCGCTTTAAAGCCTCCAGTGCAGTGTTTAAATCTTTGTGGGATCAGGCATTATCTTACGTGATCAGAATAAACAACTCTCTTTAAGCGGCTGCCTGCGAATTACCGTCGGAACCCGTGAAGAAAGCCAGCGCGTCATTGACGCCTTACGTGCGGAGCAAGTTTGATGAGTCAGAAGTATCTTTTTATCGATCGCGATGGAACCCTGATTAGCGAACCGCCGAGTGATTTTCAGGTGGACCGTTTTGACAAACTCGCCTTTGAACCGGGCGTGATCCCGGAACTGCTGAAGCTGCAAAAAGCGGGCTACAAGCTGGTGATGATCACTAATCAGGATGGTCTGGGAACACAAAGTTTCCCGCAGGCGGATTTCGATGGCCCGCACAACCTGATGATGCAGATCTTCACCTCACAGGGCGTGCAGTTTGATGAAGTGCTGATTTGCCCTCACCTGCCCGCCGATGAGTGCGACTGCCGTAAGCCGAAAGTAAAACTGGTGGAGCGTTATCTGGCTGAGCAAGCGATGGACCGTGCCAACAGTTATGTGATTGGCGATCGCGCGACCGACATTCAACTGGCGGAAAACATGGGCATTAATGGTTTACGCTACGACCGCGAAATCCTGAACTGGCCGATGATTGGCGAGCAACTCACTAAACGAGACCGTTACGCCCATGTAGTGCGCAACACCAAAGAGACGCAAATTGACGTCCAGGTGTGGCTGGATCGCGAAGGTGGCAGCAAGATTAACACCGGTGTTGGCTTCTTTGATCACATGCTGGATCAGATCGCCACCCACGGCGGTTTCCGCATGGAAATCAACGTCAAAGGCGACCTCTATATCGACGATCACCACACCGTCGAAGATACCGGCCTGGCGCTGGGCGAAGCGCTAAAAATCGCCCTCGGAGACAAACGCGGTATTTGCCGCTTTGGTTTTGTGCTACCGATGGACGAATGCCTTGCCCGCTGCGCGCTGGATATCTCTGGTCGCCCGCACCTGGAATATAAAGCCGAGTTTACCTACCAGCGCGTGGGCGATCTCAGCACCGAAATGATCGAGCACTTCTTCCGTTCGCTCTCATACACCATGGGCGTGACGCTACACCTGAAAACCAAAGGTAAAAACGATCATCACCGTGTTAGAGAGTCTGTTCAAAGCCTTTGGTCGCACCCTGCGCCAGGCCATCCGCGTGGAAGGCGACACCCTGCCCTCGTCGAAAGGAGTGCTGTAATGAACGTGGTGATCCTTGATACTGGCTGCGCCAATCTGAACTCGGTGAAGTCTGCCATTGCGCGCCACGGTTATGAACCCAAAGTCAGCCGTGACCCGGACGTCGTGTTGCTGGCCGATAAACTATTTTACCCGGCGTTGGCACCGCACAAGCAGCGATGGATCAGGTGCGTGAGCGCGAGCTGTTTGATCTCATCAAAGCCTGTACCCAACCGGTGCTGGGCATCTGCTTAGGGATGCAACTGCTGGGGCGGCGCAGCGAAGAGAGCAACGGCGTCGACTTGCTGGGCATCATCGACGAAGACGTGCCGAAAATGACCGACTTTGGTCTGCCACTGCCACATATGGGCTGGAACCGCGTTTACCCGCAGGCAGGCAACCGCCTGTTTCAGGGGATTGAAGACGGCGCGTACTTTTACTTTGTTCACAGCTACGCAATGCCAGTCAATCCGTGGACCATCGCCCAGTGTAATTACGGCGAACCGTTCACCGCGGCGGTACAAAAAAGATAACTTCTACGGCGTGCAGTTCCACCCGGAGCGTTCTGGTGCCGCTGGCGCTAAGTTGCTGAAAACTTCCTGGAGATGTGATGATTATTCCGGCATTAGATTTAATTGACGGCACTGTGGTGCGTCTCCATCAGGGCGATTACGGCAAACAACGCGATTACGGTAACGACCCGCTGCCACGCTTACAGGATTACGCTGCGCAAGGTGCCGAAGTGTTGCATCTGGTGGATCTGACCGGGGCAAAAGATCCGGCAAAACGTCAAATCCCGCTGATTAAAACCCTGGTCGCGGGCGTAACGTTCCGGTGCAGGTTGGCGGTGGCGTGCGTAGCGAAGAAGATGTGGCGGTGTTACTTGAAGCAGGCGTTGCGCGCGTGGTGGTCGGCTCCACCGCGGTAAAATCACCAGAAATTGTGAAAGGCTGGTTTGAACGCTTCGGTGCCGATGCTTAGTGCTGGCGCTGGATGTCCGTATTGACGAGCAAGGCAACAAGCAGGTGGCGGTCAGCGGCTGG
>ENA-OQER01001073-OQER01001073.1-human-gut-metagenome-genome-assembly--contig:-NODE-1073-length-13983-cov-1.997402_pt1 | contig 13983 bp, 18 predicted proteins | sample MGYA00242797_ERZ504639 | MGnify/ENA primary metagenome ERZ504639 (study PRJEB26092, sample SAMD00036306) | human gut metagenome | host: Homo sapiens | study: EMG produced TPA metagenomics assembly of...
CCATATTTTATTTTCCTTTCCTCTAGTTGAACAGTTATCCTCTGTTCAGTTTTCTTTTTCTAAGTTTTAACTAATTTACTCGATTGTATCCTTAGTAATTCCCATTAGTTCAATGATGCGCTCAAGATCATCATTTGAATAATAGTCAATTTCAATCTTGCCCTTGTCATCAGACTTTCTCTTAATCTGCACCTTCGTACCCATGCGAGACTTCATACGACTCTCCAACGTCTCATATAATGTCTGGTTCTTTAAAACTGGCTTTGTAACAGCTGGCTCATTTTTCTTATCCAACAAACTCTTAATATACTTTTCAGTATCGCGCACGCTTAGTTGCTCTTCCACAACCTTCTGTGCAACAGCACGCTGTTCTTCTTTATCTTCCAGTCCCAAAATCGCCTTCGCATGTCCGTTTGTAATCTTACCTTCCATAAGCATAAGCTGAACCTCTTCATCTAGCTTAAGCAATCTAAGTGCATTTGTGATTACACTTCGGCTTTTAAATACTTTCTCTGCAATCTCTTCCTGTTTTAGCTGATACTTTTCAATCAATGACTGATATGCTTTTGCTTCTTCAATAGGGTTTAAATCTTCTCTCTGTAAATTCTCAATCAGTGCAATTTCTACAACTTCCTGATCTGAAAAATCTTTGATAATAACAGGTACTTCTTTCAACCCTGCCAGTTTTGCAGCTCGCCATCTGCGTTCCCCGGCAATAATTTCATAGTAATCATCCTTTTTCTGAACCAGCAGTGGTTGCAAAACACCAAACTGTTTGATAGATTCTGCCAGTTCTAGAAGAGCATCTTCATCAAAATTTTTTCTTGGCTGTTCTCTATTAGGCTCTACTTCTGTGATTTTCATCTTCATTTCAACCGGTTTCTCAACGATCTTTTCCACTACTTTTTCTACTACTTTTAACGGTTGTTTTTTTTCTTCTGTTATATTTTTCTTATTTTTCGGAGCTCCGGATGGAATCAAAGAATCCAATCCTTTTCCAAGGCCACCTTTTTTCACTGCCATTCTTCATCCCCCTGTGTATCACTTCTTCTGCTAACAGCTGATAACTTCTGCTCCTGTGGATCTTGCATCATAGTAATTAATCGGGAGTCCATGACTTGGTGCTTCTGCCAGACGTACATTTCTCGGAATAATAGTTTTATAGATTGTCTGATTCAGATTATTCTTAACATTTTCTACTACCTGTAAAGAAAGATTAGTTCTCGCATCATACATAGTAAATACAACACCTTCCATTTCCAGATCCGGATTCAGTCTTTCCTGCACCAGTTCGATTGTGTGCATCAATTGAGAAAGTCCTTCCAGTGCGTAATATTCACACTGAATCGGTACCAGAACGGTATTTGCAGTTGTCATTGCGTTGATGGTCAACATATTCAATGATGGCGGACAGTCAATGATAATAAATCAAATTGATCTCGGATCTTGCTGATTTTTTCTGTAATATATATTCTTTATCTTCGATACCAATCAGTTCAATCTCTGCTCCCGCTAAATTGACATTGGAAGGAATTAAAGACACTCCTTCGAATTCCAATTTCTGCAGACATTCTTCTACTTCACACTCACCAAGTAACAATTCATATACTGTATTCTCTGCCGCATCCTTCTCTACCCCCAGACCACTGGTTGTATTCCCCTGTGGATCCAGATCTATTGTCAAAACCTTCTGGCCCATGGCACCAAGGCAGGAGGATAAATTAATCGCTGTCGTGGATTTCCCACGCCGCCCTTCTGATTTGCAATTGCTATTGCTCTTCCCATAACTGTACTCCTTCCAGTTCGTTTTCATCTGTATTTTTCTGTACAATTTTAATTTACGTGCAACTGTTTTAAGATTTATTTTATATACATCAATTGCTGGTTCTATTATATCACTTGATTTTCTATTATTCCACACAAAACGTTTCACGTGAAACATTTTTTCTTTTTTATACAAAAAGCATTCGTTTCCTGTTTCTGTTTTAGTAATATTATGATGCTAGGGTCATAAGTTCTTAGATTTGATGTAGATTTACTTGTGGGGGGATTTTTGAACATAGGGTTCGCCAAAAGTATGAGTAAGTAGTTATTTTCAAAAGAGCGAACGAATTGTGAATGTTTTGGTTGATTGTGAGAATGCGAAGTGCGGAATAATTCAGTATCAAAAGGGGCAAAATACTTTTCGACCATAACATCACATTATTGTATTTTTTATTTGAAGTATTTTATTACATGCGTGAATCTTTTTAATTATTTAATGTCCAGTAGTGCTGTCGTAACTGTAAAAGTGTTGAACAGCTACGACTTATTTCCTGAATGTTTCACGTGAACATATAGACTGTTATCTCTTCATAAAATTCTGCTATTTTTGAATGTTTCACGTGAAACATAGTTACTATTCACTCTTTTTGCTTCCACCTGAATAAAATTTTGTTGTCAACTCAATCCTCTTTAATAGCAGACTTTTGTATCGTATATCTCTGAATTTTGACATATTGTAACTATTCAGTAGCCACTGTCCCGCGAGGTGTTTTGACATGAATATGTCAAAATCCCGAGGCATACAAGCCAAAATACCATCACCGAAGGTGATTTACGCGAGCAACGAGTCAAAGTCCGTGCTTGCACGGAACCTTGAGGAGTGCCGCGATAACGATAAAAACTCGCAAAGCGTGATTTTATCGTTTAAATGCATTTTGGCTCGTAACTGTGAAGGTACTGAACAGTTACGACATATTTATATTAAAAGGTCTCTCCCGACATTACCTGTAAACAGTTATAAATCATCTGCTTTTCCACTAAGAGATTTAAAAAAATGTTTGTATCTTTTCTCCGTATGAATTATAATAGATATAACAATTGCCATTCAAACAAGGAGGTAATCTATCATGAAGAAAAATGTTCAGCGCTTACTAACAATCAGCATTCTGACTTCTATGACCGGTGCTGGTATTTTTGCTATAAATAAACTGATCAACGCTTCCGCTGTAATCCGCAATGCGTTGCATAATAAATCTCAGTATTTCTACGACTGGAAATTTGGACGTATTCATTACACGATTGAAGGTTCCGGTTCTCCACTGTTACTTTTACATGATCTTTCCCCTGCAAGCAGCTCTGTCGAATGGAAATCTCTCAAAAAGCAGCTCGCAAAAGATCACACAGTATACTGCATGGATCTGTTGGGCTGTGGATGTTCTGATCGTCCGAAAATCACTTATACAAACTTTCTTTATGTTCAGTTGATCACCGATTTTATCAAAGCTGTCATCAAACAGCCAACGGATGTACTGACCAGTGGATTATCCGGTTCTTTTGCTGTCATGGCATGCAAATGATGTATCCATTATCCGCCGAATCATGATGATCAACCCGGAAGATCTCGCAGTGTTGAATCAGATTCCTGACAGACAATCCAAAGCATCTAAATTTCTGCTTGAACTTCCTCTGATCGGTACTTTGGTTTATAACATTCTGAATTCCCGTCCAAATATTGATCTGGCATTTACCGAAAAGTATCTTCATAACCCATTTCATGTGGATACAGAACTGGAAGATCTCTATTATGAGTCCTCGCACCTGGAAAATGGTGCCGGAAAGTACTTGCTCGCGAGCATTACCGGGAAGTACATTTACTGTAATATCAGTCACGCATTGAAGACCATTGACAACAGTATCTATATCCTGGAGGGTGATTCTGAACCCCGTGCCAGAGAAAGTGTTGCTTTATATACCTCTATTAATCCCGCAATCGAATCCGAGATGATAAAAAGCGCCAAGCACCTGCCTCAGATAGAAGCACCCGAACAGGTACTGGAAGCTGTTAACATCTTTTTTGCCTCATAAATTCTATCGTCCAATGCTAAAATATCCAGTATATTGTTTCGTAAATAACTGCATCCTACGTGAATGATACAGTTATTTCGAAAACGATATACTATTTTTAAAGAAAAAGCAAGAATATTTGAAAAGGTATTCTTGCTTTTCTGTCGTTTCCACTGCTTTCATTTTATATTTTTCTGAAAGTTTACATAATATTTTTTTTGCTTTTACCACATTCTCTGCCAATTTTTAATTTTTTCTGTCGATATTTTTTCAATCTTCTAACGTTCCAAAATCCCTTTAAAATCAACGGTTTTCCCATCTTTTTCACCTGTTATTTTGTTGACATGCTTACACTGTTATTATATTATAATAGGTACAGCACTTTTTGTTGGTTTATGTGGAATTTCGTCGCATCATGGCATAGATACATATGTTTTTACATTCAACTGATATCTATTTTACTGATTACTTATATCATTTACACACACGATTTTCCATGCAAAACAGTGCCCGACAGACGGTATCAAGAATGTATATGCCTTTCTTAAACGATCTGAAAATCTTACCCGCTAACCCAGCGCAGAATTTTTTCTGCACACAATTTCATTATGCTTACATCTGCAAATACAAAAGGAGTTTTATGGTTTTTTCGAGCTTATTTTTTGTTTTTTTCTTTCTGGCGTTAAATCTGATCGCCTATCATTTTGCTGATGGTATTAAGCGGAAAAATATGGTTCTCCTCGGTTTTTCTCTGGTGTTTTACTCCTGGGGAGGACCGAAATATCTTCTGCTTCTGCTCAGCATGGTCTTTGCTTCCTGCTGTTCGCCTTATTGATTGATCAGTACCGGGAAGAAGGACTGAGTAAAATATTTTTGATCTGTGACTGTGTATTTATGTTAGGTCTGCTTTGTATTTTCAAATATCTGACCTTCTTTTCATCCATCACAAACACGATCTTCCATTTTCCAAAAGAAATTCCGCAGATTGCTCTGCCAATCGGTATTTCTTTCTACACTTTCCAGCTGCTCTCTTACGTCATCGACGTATATCGCGAGGAAGTGGCACCACAGCGCAAATTCGTAAATCTGCTGCTGTATGCTTCCCTGTTTCATCAGTGTATCGCCGGGCCAATCGTTCGTTACCAGCTGGTTGCTGATGAGATTGAGAACCGTAAAGTGAAAACGGATGAATTATACAGGGGTATCAAACGTTTTACCATTGGGCTTGCCAAAAAAGCTATTCTGGCAAACGGCTGTGCATCTGTAGCAGATACCCTGGTTCCAACACTCGCCAAGGACATCGCCGAGATTCCTGCAGCCGGTCTGTGGATTGGTATGTTGTTCTATGCATTGCAGATTTATCTTGATTTTTCTGCCTATTCCGATATGGCAATCGGTATGGGGCTTATGGTCGGTTTTCACTACGACGAGAACTTTAATTACCCGTACATCTCCGGTTCCATTAAAGAGTTCTGGAACAGATGGCATATTTCCCTCGGAACCTTCTTCCGTGATTATGTCTATATTCCGCTCGGTGGTAATCGAAAAGGTGCCCGCAGACGTACCATCAACCTGTTGATTGTCTGGGGACTTACCGGATTCTGGCACGGAGCCAGCTGGAACTTTATTTTCTGGGGACTGTATTTCTTCCTGTTCATCTACATGGAGAACACTTTCCTTCTGGAAAAGTTTTCCCACCTTCCGCGCTTTGTGAGCCATCTGTATGCCATGGTCGTGGTTTACTTCGGATGGGTGCTGTTCCGCTGTGAATCTCTGGGTAATCTTGGAGCTATCCTGAAAGGAATGTTTGGTCTGAACCACAACGGTTTTATCGATCTTTCGACCTCTGTTCTTTTCCAGAATAATCTGTATCTGCTGATTTTCTGTATCATCGCTTCCACACCGTTGCTGAAAAATATAGGCACTTACATCAAACGACTTGACCTTGTGCATTACCGGATTCCTTATCTGACCTACGCATATGAGATTGTAATACCTCCTGTATTGCTGATTCTTTCACTCCTTGCGCTGGTCGGAAACAGTTACAATCCATTTTTATACTTCCAGTTTTAAAGGATCTGTCTGAACATGAATACAAATAAAAAAGAAAAATTTATTAATAAAAACAATGCCGTCCACAAGCGATTCTGGCAGATCGGAATCCGAACCTTCTTCGTGTTCCTTTTTGTGATCGCTTTTATCGGACTTCTGCTTCCTCTTAGACCGAAAGAATCGGAACTGGAGAAGCGTGAACTTTCCAAATTCCCGAAACCAACTGTTTCTACCGTGTTAAACGGCGGATTTTTCTCTGACATCAGCACCTGGTATGCAGATACCTTTCCGTTCCGTGAGAAACTGATGCGTGCCAATGCCAGCATGAAAAATTCTATGGTATCACCACACAGGAAATCTACGGAGACGCTGCACAGGGGGATGAGATCCCGGATGCGGATGCAGAGATGGAAACCACCCCCACTCCAACACCTGAAGAAGATATTCAGGAAGAGGACGGAACCATCCATGCGGAACCGGAAAGACTGGGTAAAATCTACATCGCCGATAACCGCGGTTTGAACTTTACGGCTTCAGCCGGGCGGGCGCAGACGCTTACATCAACATGATGAACTCTGCTGCCACCCAGTTAAAAGATATCGCAACCATTTATGATATTCTGGTTCCTACCAGTATCGCAGTCAATATCGATCAGGAAAATCAGCAGAAAGTCGGCTCCAACAGCCAGGAAGACACATTCGCTTATGTAAACGGACATCTGGATGCTTCCATCAACCAGGTAGCTGTTCTGGATGCCTTAAAGAACCATAACAGTGAATATCTTTACTTTAAGACGGACCATCACTGGACCGCTGACGGTGCCTACTATGCTTACAAAGAGCTAATGAAAGCCAAAGGCATGACGCCTTCTCCTCTGACCGATTACACGAAGAGCGAATATCCGGGATTTGTCGGTTCCTTCTATCAGTACAGTAATCAGTCTGAAACACTGAAAAATAATCCGGATACGGTTGTTGCCTACACACCGGCCTGCAATGATCTGACTTACACCAATACAGATGGACAACAGGTATCGGGATATGTAGTCTCCGATGCAACGAAGTACTCCGAAGCCAATAAATATCTTTGCTTCATCTGCGGTGATCAGCCGTACGAACGCATCGATAACCCGAACATCACCGACGGATCATCCTGCGTAGTTATCAAGGAATCTTACGGTAACGCTTTCGTACCATTCCTGGTCAACAGTTACCAGACCGTACATGTTGTCGATTACCGTTACTTCAGTGGCAACCTGGTCGATCTTGTAAAAGATAACAATATTCAAGATGTTATTTATGTCAATAACGCAAATGCACTGATTGAAAGCGCAGTAAAGAACATGAGTCGTATTATCAGTTAAATCAGTTCAATCAAAATCGGTCCACCGGACCAACTATTGATATGCAACGCACTTTAATAATAGTTTGTAACAATGAAAAGCGTTTTTTGATGGATTTTATCCTTAAAACAGTAAAAAGGAAGCTGCCGCTTTACGAAAATTCATTCGTTAAAGCGACAGCCCCTTTTATTTTCTGTTTTGTTACAACTATTTTTCACCTTCGGTCAGTGTCAGGAACGCATCGATCAGATCTTTTACATTCATTTTATTAACCAGACCGCAGTTCCATCCTGATCTTCCATCACATAAAAGCTGGAATCTCTTGGTATATAGGAGATTATAATCTTACTTCCGTCCGTTCCGTGATAAGAAAGTGTAAGTTCCGCATCACCTTTTGTCGTATTTTCTTCCAGACGGCTCTGGCATACCATAGCTGCTGCCGCCCGGTAGAACGCGGTGAAGTTATCACTGTCTGCTTCCTGATCATTCACATAGTAAGTGGTCACGGTCTTCGTCTCTTCTTCGTCATCTGCGTCCTCGCTGTCCGCATCTGTATCATCATCTGCATCATTGTCTGTGTCTTCACTCTTATCTTTCTCCACTTTTTCTTCTGTTACAACCCGTTTCAGTGTATAAGTGGTTCCCTGATAGGTCACATCCAGATGATCCAGGTCACTGATCGTCATAGATCAATAGATGTTTTCCAGTAGTCAAATGCTTTTCCGTTCATCAGCGTATCCAGGGATGCCTGAGAAATTCCGTGAAGTTCACCGGACTCACCCAGTCTCACATAATAATTTCCATCGTTTTCGTTAATATTTCCCACATACAGAACCAGTTCTCTGTCCACGGTTTCTGTGGTAGTTTCACCTGAATCGTCTGTATCGTCCGTATTTGCATCAGAATCGCTTTCTGCGTCGTCTGTGGATTCTGCTTCCACTTCTTCGGTATAATCGACTGTGAGGGTCATTTTCGGCTTCTCAAGGCCATATGCTGCCCAGTCCGTACAGTTGTAGTTGTAATATCCGGCAAAACTAAGGCCGGCAACGGTACTTTGCAGGGTTCCCACCTGCGTGGAATCCGCTTCCTGTTTCTTGTTATCCTCTTCCTGGACATACCAGCCTGTAGAAGACTTTCCGTTATTCGTAACCGTATACGAATTGTTGTCTTTTTTCACAACAATCTTGCTGATCGTTGAAGATGTGATGGTTGGATAACTCTCACTTTCTGCATAATTGTACAGGCCGCCTGAAAGTGCTTCCAAAATCCGTACTGGTCGTATACACGGTTGAAGCATCATCATTCAGACAGATATACGTATTACCGGTGGAACTGTTCTTGTCACCAACTGTAATCTTTTCGCTGCTTCCGTCTGTTTTTACCACCTCGATCACATTGGTCGGAACGTCCAGACCGTATTCTCCCGGATCCTCCACATCCGTCAGGGTACGATCCGCTTTGACGGATGCCAGACAGGATACTACGCTGTCTACTTCGAAGCATCCACCGGAAAATCCTCCTGACCTTCCAGTGTCCAGCTGTCTTCCGCTTTTTGGAAGGTGACTGTTTGATCCCCCGCCTCAAAAGTCAATGTGCTGATATCATCACTGGCGATTGCCGCCACTTCTTCCTGCGTGGTCTCTTCTTCCGTTGTCTCTTCCTCACTGCTGTTCGCTTTTAACAGTGCAAAATAACACACGATCAAGACACACAGAAGAACAACCCCCGCAAGAATTACAAATAAGCCCCTTTTTTTCTTCATTACTGTTTTCTCCTCTTAAACCAGATCACCGTACCGATCAGCAGAAATGCCACCGGGATCACACCGCACACGATGATACTCCAATATGCCGCATCAAACTGTGGAACAGTCAGATAACTCATGGTCAGGCTCTTGCTCGTCACATCGATGACCGGTGCATCGTTTTCACACATCCAGCCCAGCGCTGCCAGCACCAGATCCGTATTGCCTCCGGATACCTGCTGATCGGTAGCTTCGTCCAGAAGGCTGGCACAGCCGAAACACACCAGCTGTGTGGTATTATCATCATCCACCTGCTCGGTTACAGAAACACCAACCTGGAAACTGCCTTCTTCATCGCTGTCTTCTTTCTCATATGTGGTCATATTCTGTACATCTGTCTTTATATACGCTTTGTCAGATGTTGATAACAGAGAAGAAATCTGCAGCGTATCACGGTAATCGCTCAGTGTTTTTACCGGCTGTGAGATCGGTGCCAGCACATAGCGGTTGTTACTCTTAATGTCGGAAGTAATATCAGAACTGTCAATAGTCGGAACAATATAGTACGGTCTCTGCATGATGTAATGACCGGTATCTCCCTCCATGATCACACCGTCCCCTGTGGTTACGCCGTAATTTTCCAGTACACTCTTCAGATTCGGCATATCTGTTCCGGTATATTCTGTAAAAATCATCACTTTTCCGCCGGCTTCCATGTAGGTAATGATCTTTTGTGCTTCTTCTTCAGAAAGATCTTTCTGCGGTGCCGCGATCATCAAGCATCCGGTGTCCTCCGGAACCGCATCCTGTGTCAGCAGATTCAGACTCTGTACATCATAATTGGCTTTCTGCAGGCTGTCTGTCAGACTGCTGTTTAATTCCAGTTCCTCATGACCTTCCAGTGTATATATTACCGGCAGATTCTCGGAAGTGACATAAGAAATCGCACTGTCAATCTGTCCTTCCCCGTCAAACCCTGTAGTGTTGGTCTGGTAGGTTGTATAATCCATTTCTGTTTCATACAGATCGCTGTAACTGATCACCTTACTCTTCTCCCTGCAACCACGATCAGACTGTTATCTGCCACATCATCGCTGGTATACTGTGAAGTAAAGTTCGGATATAACACTGGGTCTTTTTTCTCTACTTTGATATGTTTGGACTCCTCTTCGTATCTGGTCAGCATTTTTTCCAGTACCGAGTCTTCTTTTCCCGACTGTACGATATGGTAGATTGTGACATCCGTGTTCATATCTTTCAGATATTTCTCTGTCGTATCAGAGATCGTATACAGCTTCTGGGTACTTACATCCACCTGGGTATATTTTTCCGGAATCTGTCCAACGATCAGGTTGATAACGACCAACACCGCGATCACAATAGCGGTGATTCCCATACTGTAAGAACCGTTTTTCAGGGATTTTTTATCGATGCTTCCCATTTCTTTGATGGTGCTTCCCGCCGATTTTAATTTCTTTTTGATATTGATTTTCATTCTTCCAGCCTCCTAATTCCATCTTCTCTTGGTAATAGTCTGAACCGTAAGAACCAGGAAAATAATGATCACAGACAGAAAATATACCACTCCCTGCAGGTCCAGAATACCGTTGGTAAAGTTATCAAAGTGACTGGTAATATCGAAAACAGCCAGGAATTTCTGAATACTTCCCTCAAATAGTGTGGATTTTACCACATAGGTGATGGCAAGTGCCGCTTCTCCTGCGATACCGATAACTGCTGCGATCCACAGATTCCGGATCATATGGTATATCCACACAGCAGCCAGCAGCACCAGAAGCATATAGCACGCCAGAGACGCCATGGAACTGTCCGGGATCAGAGATCCGATACCCGTGATCATATAGCAGACAAACAGTACGATAAAGGTTACGACTGCTGCAATGACCGGATTTTCTGTAACGGAGGACCAGAAGACTCCGACTGCAATCTGGGCAAATCCAAGAAGGGCAAACCCAAGCACTGCCGTATATGCCATCGCATAAGATACGGTACCATATTTTCCCATGATCATCGGTACAGACAGATGATCAGTACCGGGATCGCATAAACCGTAGCTACTGCCAGAAACTTTCCAAGAACAATCTCACTGACTGATACCGGAGCTGTCAAAAGCAGCTGATCGGTCTTCTGTTTCCGTTCTTCTGCAATCGTTTTCATCGTCAGAACCGGCACCAGAATCAGAAAAATAAAAGTAACGGCACTTAATGTGGTTCCAAATAACGGGTAGGCATTCTGCAGGTTATAGGCAGTAAAATAGATGCCTTCCAGAAGCAGAATGAAAAATATAAATACATATCCGATCATAGAGGTCAGATAACTTTTTACTTCTTTCTTATAAATTGCTTTCATCATGAGCCTCCTGTTCTGTTTCATTCTCTTTTTCCGTATCTGTACCGGTCTCATCTTCCGGTGCAGACTCTGGCCTTGTGTTTTGTTCATCCGGAACAGAGGCTGTTTCGTTCTGTGTCAGTTCAAGGAAGATGTCTTCGAGGGATACTTTTGTAAACTGCATATTCAAGATCGGCATCTTGGCTTCTGCCATCATATAAAACAGTTTTTCACGGATATCCGTCTTTTCTTCTGTTGTGATCACCATACTTACTGTTTTTTCGTTTTCTCCCGGTTTCCACTCTAATTTTGTATTTCTTCTTACGTCGCGCAACATTTTTCAACATCCTGTTTTCTCCTTTTACAGTAAGCTCCAGGGTGTTGCTTCCCAGTGAATGGTTCATCAGGTTTTCTGTGGTATCGCTCGCAACCAGTTTACCGTGTTGATGATCATGATGTAATCACACACAGCACTTACTTCTGACAGAATATGAGAACTTAGTATAATGGTATGTTCTTCGCTGAGTTTCCTGATCAGTTCACGGATCTCAATGATCTGTTTTGGATCAAGTCCTACGGTTGGTTCATCAAGGATGATGATTTCAGGATAGCCGAGGATCGCCTGGGCAAGTCCTACCCGCTGTTTGTATCCTTTTGACAGGTTTTTGATCAGACGGTTTGCCATCGCGGTGATGCCTGTCAGTTCCATGACCTGTTCGATCTGGGTTTCTCTTTCGTTTTTCGGAACTTTTTTTTGAGTTCTGCAGCGAACTTCAGGTATTCCGCTACCGTCATATCGAAGTACAGCGGTGGCTGCTCCGGCAGGTATCCGATGCATTTTTTCGCAGCTTCCGGCTCCTCAAGGATGTTGTGTCCGTCAATCAGACTTCGCCGGATGTGGACGCGATATAGCCGGTCATAATGTTCATGGTTGTTGATTTTCCGGCACCGTTTGGACCTAAGAAACCGTAGATCTGACCTTTGTCCACGTGAAATGACAGGTGGTCGACAGCGGTGTGATCACCGTATTTCTTTACTAAATCTTCACTTCTATCACAGTTTGTTACCTCCTTTATTGGTATTATTTTATATACAAAGTGTGATAAAGTTTCGAAATGTTTGTGTTTTCTTTGTGAAATATGTGTGACTTTGATTACCCGAACGCTTCCGGACTCACGCTCCTCCCCAACGCGACCGGGTCTGCGCTCGGTTTGAGCCTGTAGTCTCAAACTCGTGCTCGACAAGCGGTTCGTGTGGGGAGGAGCGCGAGTCCGAAAGCTGGGTATTCAAAGTTGGAGGGGAGGTGTGTGGGGGACGTTATTGGGTGAGCCGTTGGGGACGGAGATTTCCGGCTTTTTGACTGGATAGCAAGCAAAAAATGCATGAGTTAAAATGCGTGGCGCGGTGCAGACGGGATGTTATCGGGTGACATTTATGGGAGAGATTCTGAGTGGATATCTTAAAATTCTTTTTGAAATAACTTATACGGTTTAGGTGTTTTTTAGGTGCGCGTAGTAGAAGAATGTTTATGGAAGTGATTTTTCTTTGGTCTGTTTTCAGATTCACATGCCTGACACTTTACATCTGTTTTCTTTCTTTATTTTTTACTCTCCCCCGTATTTGCCCCATATTCGCGTTTTCTGCTATGTAAGTGGAGTGTTTGTTGACTTGTACAGAAAAACCCCGTTTTGAGCCGTTTTTCGGCTTCTCACGGAGTTTTCTTGCGTTTGATGTGTTATTTGATTGGTTCTTTGGATGGTAAACCGGCTTTTCTTGGGAACTTTTTGCCGGTTGGTTTGGTTTTTCGGATGACTACAAAGGATCTTTCCATGTCGGTGTCTGCCAGCTGGAATTTTTCGGTTTTTTCCAGGCTGCCGCCAAGGATTTTGATGACGGTTTTGGCTTCGGTCAGTTCCTCCTGGATTCTGCCGGACTTGTACGGTATGAAGTGACCACCTGTTTTTACATAGGGCAGGCAGTATTCGGATAGCGTACTCAGGTTGGCTACAGCGCGTGACACACACAGATCGAACTGTTCTCTGTAGTCTGCATGACGGGCGTAGTCTTCGGCTCTTCCGTGGATAGCGCGGATTCCTGTGAGACCGAGGGTTTCAATGACGGTGTTCAGGAATTTAACACGCTTGTTCAGGGAGTCGAGAAGGACGATCTCCTGATCCGGAAAAGCGATTTTTAACGGTATGCCGGGAAATCCGGCGCCTGTTCCAAGATCCAGGATTTTCATCGGTTTACTGTAATCACACACTTTGACAGACGCTACGCTGTCCAGGAAGTGTTTGGTGATGACTTCTTCGTATTCGGTAATGGCCGTCAGGTTCATCACTTTGTTCCATTCCACCAGAAGTTCATAGTAGGTCAGAAACTGTTCGATCTGTTTTTCATTTAATGTGATCTCCAGCTCGGCAAGTCCTTTTTCAAACCATGTGGTATCGTATTGAGCCATGCTTGTTCCTTTCTTTTCTTATCGTAACTGTCCAGTACATTCACAGTTACTACCTGCTGAATAGTTACTTCTTATCTTACATTTTTTTCATACTTCTTTCATCTGCGTTAGAGCGTGTTTGAAAAAGGCTTTTCGTGAGCTGCGAGTCCCAGTTTGTGGGAGATTTTATCCGAATGAGGCGGCGTAGCGGGCTACGGCAACCGAATG
>ENA-OQER01001074-OQER01001074.1-human-gut-metagenome-genome-assembly--contig:-NODE-1074-length-13977-cov-1.729458_pt1 | contig 13977 bp, 21 predicted proteins | sample MGYA00242797_ERZ504639 | MGnify/ENA primary metagenome ERZ504639 (study PRJEB26092, sample SAMD00036306) | human gut metagenome | host: Homo sapiens | study: EMG produced TPA metagenomics assembly of...
CAGGTTCTGCCTGCATTCCGGAAATTTCTTCCTCATCTGGTTCATCATCACCGAACAGTAACTTGGACAGCTTTGCCAGAAATCCCTGTTTCTTTGGCTTCTTTTCTTCTTTTCCCCCGTCATCCGGCTGCACTTCTGCTTTTGCATTGTCTGCCTCCGGTATTTCGGAATCTTCGCCTGTTCCACTCAGAATTTTCATTAATTCATCATCTTCATCCGATACCGCTTTTTCGTTTTCTGTTTCCGGATCATCCAGTCCAAAATCATCAATTCCGATATCATCGATTGCCAGATCATCAATTCCATCTTCACTGGCACCCTCATCATTTTTTACTTCGGCAGTATCCTCTTTCTGCTCTGCTGTTTTCTCCACTGCTGATGTTTCCATCTCTGCTGTATCATTTGCGGCTTCCTGATTCACGCTCTCCATGATCTGGTCAATATCATCAAGCATCGGCTGTGTTGCTTTTGTCACACCCTGTGAACTTTCGTCCCTGTCTAATTCCTGCTCGAACTGTTTTAAAAATTCATCGGGATCATTATCTTTCCGGAGTTCCTGTTCAAACTGATCCATAAACAGATCATTGGAATCCGGAATATCAATTGTCTCTCTTGTACTCTTCTGTGGCATTTGTTCTTTACTCTCAATTTCTTCTGGATTTACAGGATCACTGTCATTTAAATCAGATCTGCCATCGACGGCATTTAATAACTGATCCAGGTAATTTTCTGATTCATTCATGGTAATATTCTCCTGCTATTGATTTCTTTGTAACTATCATATATTTATTTTTCGATTATAGTAAATCAGGGATGTGAAAAAACTCACACCCCTTTTTCTGACTTAATCTACGCTCTTATCGATCAGATTGTCAATTGCCTCTACCAGCATACCGATCTCCGGCTTTGTCAACTGGGCATCTGCTCCTAACTGTTCTCCCTTTTTGCGCATCTCCTCATTCACAAGAGATGAAAAAATAATAAGTGTATCTTCTTGATCTCATCATCTGATTTGCAGAGTTTTGTCAATCTGTGTCCATCCATGAGAGGCATCTCAATATCTGTGATGATACAGTGTACGTCCTGACGGACTGTTCCTTTCTTCTTGAACTCAGTCAGCTTATCCCACGCCTCCTGTCCGTTCATTGTCATGATCAGATTCGTGTATCCTGATTTTTTCAGACACTCTGAGATCATTTTTCCAAGCAGTGGGGAATCCTCTGCAATGAGGATTGGAGAATCGCTTCTGTCTCTGGCTGTTCTCTCCTCCACATCTGATACTTTCAGTCCGGTTTCCGGGCTGATGTCCGTAACTATCTTTTCAAAATCAAGGATCACCACTAATTTTCCTTCCAGCTTGATAACCCCTGTTGCAGCACTCTTATCTTCCGTGTTGATCGTAGAATCCGGTTTAATGATGTCCTCCCATGATACTCTGTGGATACCGATCACTTCATCTACATGGAATGCAATGTTTAATTTATTAAAGTTTGTGATAATGAATAAGCCCTTTTTCTCGGATGGTTCCATTCCCAGACACTTTTTCAGGTCAATAACCGTCATCATCGTATCACGCGGCATAAAAATTCCTTCCACACAAGGATGTGCATTTGGAACCGGTGTTACCTGCTGATAGGTAAGGATCTCTCTGATCTTTGCCACGTTGATTCCATAATAATTGTCACCTAACGTAAATTCCAGAACTTCTAATTCATTTGTACCTGACTCTAAAAGAATTATTTGTATCCATTGTGTCTTCCTCCCACGTATATGTTCTCTTGTTTTTTAATTCGATTGGTCTTCATTATATATGAACCTCAGTCCGCAGTGCACACCAGAAAAATCAGAGATTTTCTGGCTGTCGGGCATTCGCCCTATCACTCTCGATATATACAGACCTCACCATGCAAGCATGTCCGATCTGTATATGCTCGATTGGCACTGCTCATTGCTTACGCACATTATATCATGAAGCAAAGCTTCATGATCGTTATCTACACTCGCTTCGCTCGGCAGTCTTTATTATATCATAACTCTTCCTGTTTTTACAATTTTTATTTTCATAAGTTGTGTCATCTCTTGTCACATGGAGCACAATATCAGAAACTTCTGTCACGGAATCCGGTATCTCAAATAAAAGAACCGCTGATTTTGTCTCTCCTGCCGGGATCTCATCATCATAAGTTGAAAAATCCGTTGTCATGATCGTTGTATAAGCAGAAACCTGCGCACTCTCTGCTCCATCAGCAGAATAATCCGCTGTAAACTTTACCTTTGAAGTGAGATTATCCAGAGTAATACCCTCTTCTGTAGGATTGGTCATATCGATTTCAAGTACCATAAACTGTTTTCCATTCGAGGCTCTTACATCAAGCACTTCCGACTCTGTATAGTTTCCGGCAAGGCTTACTCCTCCATAGACAACTTCCAGTCCATCCGCTCCAAATACATCCTCCAGCGTATTTCCGCTGGTGTCTCATCCATTATTTCTGTGCCATCCACACTCTCACTGCCTGTGACAGTTTCTTCCGGCTCTGTTTCTTCCACGCTCTGATCCACATAGACCAGACCATCCTTCTGATATGAATTATGCTTGGAAACAACGTGTACTGCATAATTGACGATCTGACTTTCCTCTGCCTCTGTGAGATCATATGCTTTCGTTCCACATCCTGTCAGCAAAAGCATACCTGTCAGACATAAGATTCCTTCTATCTTTTTTCTTCTCATACTGTATCATCCTCCGCCTGTCCGGAACCAATCCCTGTTTTTTCCGTGTCAAGTTCGAACCAGAATTCTACGCCATCTTCATGATTTAACACGCCACATTCCCTGTGAAATGACTCCATGATTGCCTTTACGATAGAAAGTCCTATTCCACTTCCACATATTCCTCGTTCTTGCCTTGTCCACTTTATAAAACTTGATCCAGACATTATCAAGATCTTCTTCCGGAATCTGTTTTCCGGTATTGAATACACTCACCCGGACAACACTGTCTTTTCTTGTGTACCAGATTCTGATCTTCTTATCAAATTCTGCATGGTGGATCGCATTGCTCAGATAATTTGTCACAACCTCTTCCACCTTGAATTCATCTCCCCATGCATCCATCGGTTCACTCTCATCAAATGTAACCGAAATATCGTTCTGCTCTAATAAAATAGAAGATGAATTAATAATTCCATGAATCAGTTCTGTCAGATTAAAGCGTTCCATTGGAACAACTTCATTTCCAAACTCTAACTGGTTTAAAGTCAGAAGTTTTTTTGACCATCTGATTCATTTTATCCGCCTCGTCCATGATCACTTCACAGTAGAAATCACGGCTCTGTGCATCATCATTGATACACGCCTGCAATCCCTCTGCATATCCCTGGATCAACGCCAGCGGTGTCTTCAGCTCATGAGATACATTGGATAGAAACTCCTTGCGCATCTCATCGATTTCTGTTTTTTTCTCAATATCCTGTTTTAATTCGTTATTTGCACTCTTAAGTTCTGAGATTGTGCTTTCAAGCGCACATGACAACCGGTTAAAATGTTCACCGAGTTCATCTATCTCATTTTTTCTGTGTCCTTTGGAAACATACTTGGCATCAAAATCAAGTTCTGTCATTCTTTTTGATATGTCCGTGAGTTCTGAGATCGGTGTTGTTATCCTCTTAGACACAAACACTGTGACAATCGCACTGATCGCAATTGCCAGAACGCCCACGTAAACCAGAAACTGATTTGAAATTTTTGCACTCTCACGGATACTCTCCACTGCGGTACGCATCAGGATCAGATTTCCATTGGAAAGTGTTCCATAAAGAACCATGTACTCAGATGATAACCTTGTATCTGTCTGTTTCTGTATGACGTAATTGTCTGATCTCTGTAAGATCTCGGTCTGGTTTCTGTCATCACCAAACAAAATATTCATAAATTCCATCAGAATGACCTGATTGTCATTCACCGACGACCTCACGATCGCACGGTTGGAACTGATGATCATAACTGCAATATTACCATTGGCACACAGATTGTCAAAAGTGACATCAAACTCACTGGAATTCAGTTCACCTGTCTCACTGGCACCGTTGATCACATCATATCCGTCGATCAGCGAATCCTGCTTATTCAACATATAATATTTTTCCAAAAAGGAAGTATTGATAAACCAGCATAACATAATCGTCCCTGCTACAAGTCCGACTAATATCACTGCAAGTTCGCGGGTCAGTGACCCTTTTTTATCTCTTTTCATATTATGACAACCATCCTGTAATGTCAATCAGTTTTGCAAATAATCGTCAATACCCTACTCCACTATAAACTTGTAGCCAACACCCCAGATTGTCTTGATATACTCCCCTTTTTCCCCGATTTTGGCACGGAGTTTTTTGACATGTGTGTCAATTGTCCTTGCATCTCCAAAGTAATCATAATTCCACACGTTGTTCAATATCTTTTCACGGGATAGTGCAATTCCCTGATTCTCCATAAAATAGTCCAGCAGTTCAAATTCTTTAATACTTAATTCGATCGGTCTGCCATCCACGGTCACAAGATGCGCCGTCTTATCCAGTTTAATACCGCCCGCCTCAACAAATTTTTCATCATTTCCGGCAGTCAGTCCGCTTCTGCGAAGAGCCTGACTATAGGAAATAAGTCTTGTCAGGCATAGAGACATAAGCGGTTATTGTCACGATTTGCGGAGCTTGTCACAGCTGACAAAGCGAATGTCACAGCGAAAAAAGTGACTTTTCTTGTCGCTGCGTACACTGAAATCACACTGGGTAAATAATAAGGAAAAGTGATGACAGAGCCGCATGTAGCAGTATTAAGCCAGGTCCAACAGTTTCTCGATCGTCAACACGGTCTTTATATTGATGGTCGTCCAGGCCCCGCACAAAGTGAAAACGATTGGCGATCTTTGATCCGGCCACCGGGCAAGAAATTGCGTCTACTGCTGATGCCAACGAAGCGGATGTAGATAACGCAGTCATGTCTGCCTGGCGGGCCTTTGTCTCGCGTCGCTGGGCCGGGCGATTACCCGCAGAGCGTGAACGTATTCTGCTACGTTTTGCCGATCTGGTGGAACAGCACAGTGAGGAGCTGGCGCAACTGGAAACCCTGGAGCAAGGCAAGTCAATTGCCATTTCCCGTGCTTTTGAAGTGGGCTGTACGCTGAACTGGATGCGTTATACCGCCGGGTTAACGACCAAAATCGCGGGTAAAACGCTGGACTTGTCGATTCCCTTCCCCCAGGGGGCGCGTTATCAGGCCTGGACGCGTAAAGAGCCGGTTGGGCGTAGTGGCGGGAATTGTGCCATGGAACTTTCCGTTGATGATTGGTATGTGGAAGGTGATGCCAGCACTGGCAGCAGGCTGTTCAATCGTGATTAAGCCTTCGGAAACCACGCCACTGACGATGTTGCGCGTGGCGGAACTGGCCAGCGAGGCTGGTATCCCTGATGGCGTTTTTAATGTGGTCACCGGGTCAGGTGCTGTATGCGGCGCGGCCCTGACGTCACATCCTCATGTTGCGAAAATCAGTTTTACCGGTTCAACCGCGACGGGAAAAGGTATTGCCAGAACTGCTGCTGATCACTTAACGCGTGTAACGCTGGAACTGGGCGGTAAAAACCCGGCAATTGTATTAAAAGATGCTGATCCGCAATGGGTTATTGAAGGCTTGATGACCGGAAGCTTCCTGAATCAAGGGCAAGTATGCGCCGCCAGTTCGCGAATTTATATTGAAGCGCCGTTGTTTGACACGCTGGTTAGTGGATTTGAGCAGGCGGTAAAATCGTTGCAAGTGGGACCGGGGATGTCACCTGTTGCACAGATTAACCCTTTGGTTTCTCGTGCGCACTGCGACAAAGTGTGTTCATTCCTCGACGATGCGCAGGCACAGCAAGCAGAGCTGATTCGCGGGTCGAATGGACCAGCCGGAGAGGGGTATTATGTTGCGCCAACGCTGGTGGTAAATCCCGATGCTAAATTGCGCTTAACTCGTGAAGAGGTGTTTGGTCCGGTGGTAAACCTGGTGCGAGTAGCGGATGGAGAAGAGGCGTTACAACTGGCAAACGACACGGAATATGCTTAACTGCCAGTGTCTGGACGCAAAATCTCTCCCAGGCTCTGGAATATAGCGATCGCTTACAGGCAGGGACGGTGTGGGTAAACAGCCATACCTTAATTGACGCTAACTTACCGTTTGGTGGGATGAAGCAGTCAGGAACGGGCCGTGATTTTGGCCCCGACTGGCTGGACGGTTGGTGTGAAACTAAGTCGGTGTGTGTACGGTATTAATCTGGTTCGCTCATAAGTAAAAAACGGCACCTGGTGCCGTTTTTGTCTGAAACAATCACTTATCTTTCTTCAGCGCCCCTAGCGTTGGCGTTTCGTCAAAGAAGTTCCATGGTTTAAGCAGAGTATGTACCCATTCGGTCGGCATAATCGGCCACTCTTCGGCGCGGGCCACATGTGTGGTGCCGGTGGTCATCCAGACAACGGCGTCGGTGTTGTCCAGCGACTCGTTATCTTTACTGTATTGTCCAAGACCGGTGTCATGAGTAGAACGGTTCGGATATTTGCCTTCCGGGAAACGCTCGCCAGGATGATAACGCGTTACCCAAAGCTGCTTGTCCATAAAGCTTAAACGATGATAGATCCACTCGTCCGGCGCGAACTGGGCACCTTTTGCTACCGGGTGAGTACCACCTGCATAAGGAATAATTTGATAGGAAACTGGATTGCCCATGCGGTTCTCTTTGTTCGGGTTACTCAACAGACGAATCGTGCCCGGATCAAACTTCTGCGCGGCATCCTGTTCATTGCCGATGTTGTACTGATTAACTTGCATGGTACTGGTGCGTGGGCCACCGGCAGTATTCGGTTTTACCACCGGGTCCATCGCCACCAGGCTGTTATTCTCGCCATCTACATCCAGATCGAGGCGGAAATTATAAATATGTTGGTGTGTAGTACCACGATATTGTGATCGATAAGCGTGCCGTAGCGCGTGTCATCTTTCGCCGTCTCATCGTGCATGGTTTTCGCTTTAACACCTTTCACCGCTTCGATGCCCGTAGCACCGGCATCAATGCCAATAGTGCCGTTTTCATGGAAGATCCAGTCAAAAATGTAGTCATAGTTACCCACTGTACTGATCCAGCGCACCACCAACTCCCGCGTTCGGTACTGACGTTGGCTGGCCCATTTCCTGATGCTTATACTCCGGCCCGGCATAACGTTCAAATACCGCGATAGCACGAGGGATCTCCATCGGTACGCCAGTGTAGTCGGCGATGGTTTCATTCAGGAGCACTGCGTTAGAGGGTGCATCTTTGCCACGTGCAATTGGCGAGGTTAGCGTGCCCATACCGTAGTCACCAGAGTCCAGATACGCTTTAAAGTACCAGCCAATATCAGGATCACCGTAAGGCACAATCATGCCGCCGAGAGAACCTTCGTACATGACTTTGCGTTTGGTGCCATTGTCGTTATAAGTCACGGTGGAGATCATAGGTCCGACGCGCGAGTTCATGCTGAGGTGAAAATCCCAGTTCCGCCAGTGAATCATATCGCCAGTAATGGTGTAATTTTTACCTTCAGGCTCAATGATTTGCATAGGCTTAACTGCCGGAGCAACGCGGTCACGGCCATCAAATGGGCGTGCGGTCATTGGCACCGGAACTACCGCACCTTCTTCAATCTTAACGATTTTTTTCTGTTCTAAATCAACGACCGCCACCAGGTTTTCGATGGGATGTGCCCAGTAGTTGCCATCACCGACATCAAGATAGCTGATGACTTTGAGCAACCGGGCATCTTGTTTCAGGCCATCTTTACCATCGAAATAACCTACGGTCAGCGGCGTGGTAATCACTTTCTTCGCATCAGTAATACCGCGCTTCTTCACGGCAGCGGCAAATTCTTCACTGTTGTTAATAATGTTCTGCACACTGGCGAAATCATCCAGCAACACCATACCGTGGGCGTCTTTAATGGGTTGCCAGGAGAGCAGTTTGTTGTTTTGCAGATCCACCACGCTTCGATGATATGTTTGCCGTCGAGCATAATGACGTCGCTTTGCGTGGCTGGTCAACCGGTTTGTTTTCCAGCGCAAACGCCCAGACAGCTTCTTTATCTGGCGGTAGCAGGGAGATCTCAGTAAAACGGGTATTGGGTTTGAAGTCCGCGGAAGCTTTAACAATTTCAACGGCCTGTTTAATTTCGTCCGCAGTTAGCGCATTAAGTGGGTGAGGGCGCTTTTCTACCTGAAAGGTTTGATCCAGCCCGGACTGGAAAACATCGTTAATAAAGGTGTCAGAAACCCAGGCTTTATTGTCTTTCATCACTACCGGTACTTGCAGTGCCAGAGACTGACCATTAACAATTGCTGTTTGCGCACCAGGCTTCACTTTCACGTACGCGCCATCTTTAATCAGGGTAAAGATCTGGGCGTAGTCGTCCCACTGCACATCGGCACCAAATTCTTTAAGCGTTTTATCCATTGGCACCATATGCGCTTCACCACCGTGGGCAAATACCGGCGCTTGCCAGGCGAAACTTAAGGCGACTGCCAACGCCAGGGCTGTTTTACGGGCAGAATACAGAGAGGGGCTTCCCATTATTAACCTCGTCAGATGTTGTGTTCTTGTTAGCAACCGCGCTCTGTGGGCGGTTTAGTCAGGTTCACATTATCAGTACTGATGTAAAGGGGATTGCCTGCACCTGCCAGGTTGTTTGGCAGGTGTGCCAGCTTTTCATACAGTGGGTGCCCTGAAAATACAGATACACATCATGCATAACGTGACAACGTCACAAAATTTGGTGAAATAAAAGGGCAACTATTCGCCGTTGCCCTTCATTCACCGATTAATCGACAAAATCACCGTGCTGCCTGGCCACCAGCGTCAGAATTGAATACAGCGCCACCGGGGTTTGATGCTGATTGAATACCTCTACCGCCCATTCCACCACACCTGTTGGTTTTTCTTCTGCGCTACGCTGTTTTTTCAGCGTCTTGCGCTTACAGGTGAGACGCACCTGGATGGTATCGCCTGGCTTTACGGGTTCGATAAAGCGCAAGTTTTCCAGCCCATAATTAGCAATGACCGGACCGACACCGGCATCGACAAACAGACCCGCAGCCGCAGAAAGCACAAAATACCCATGCACCACACGCTCACCGAAAATAGATTCGGCAGCAGCAATCTTATCCATATGCGCATAGAAATGATCGCCGCTGAGGCAAGCAAAGTTAACAATATCGGCCTCTGTCATTGTGCGGCGGGGAGTCAACAGGCTGTCGCCTGGTTGCAGCTCCTCAAAATATTTGCGGAACGGATGAATACGATCTTCTTCGACTTTCGCACCGCGCACCCACTGTTTACTGATAGCGGCAAGCATCGTCGGACTACCCTGAACAGCGGTTCGCTGCATGTAATGTTTCACCGCTCGTAAACCACCTAATTCTTCACCGCCTCCTGCGCGACCAGGCCCTCCATGTAACAGTTGTGGCAGTGGGGAGCCATGCCCGGTGGATTCTTTTGCCGATTCCTCATTGAGGATCTGAATTCGCCCATGCGTACGTGCCGCGTCGGTAATAAACTGACGCGCAATTTGCGGATCAGCCGTCACCAGCGTTCCCGCAAGGCTACCGCCGCCTGCACAAGCCAGTTGCAGAGCATGTCGCTGGTTTTGTGCTGGCATCAGCGTTGCGACAGGGCCAAAGGCTTCTGTTGCATGTACCGCCGGTGTTTCATCCGGCTGCGGACAGTACAATAAGGTTGGCGGGAAGAAGGCACCCGCAGCAGATAAATCCGCCTGACCACCGAGGCGAATCTCGCATCCTGCAGCCAGCAATATGTTCACTTTTTCCTGCACATCGGCACGCTGCTCAGCATTTACCAGTGCGCCCATTTTCACGCCTTCCTGAGCAGGATCACCGACCACGACTTTCTGTAATCGCGCAACCAGAACATCACTGACAGCATTAACCAATGCCTGCGGCACAATAATCCGCCGGATTGCCGTACATTTTTGCCCGGCTTTTGTGGTCATCTCACGCATAACTTCACGAATAAACAGCGCAAACTCCGGTTGATCCGGGGTGACATCTTCGCCCAGTACGCAGCAGTTCAGGGAATCAGCTTCCATAGTGAAGGGGATAGATTTGGCGACGATATTTGGCTGAACTCGCAGCATCTGTCCGGTCGCCGCTGACCCCGTGAAAGTCACCACATCCTGCTGTCCAGATGATCCAAAAGGTCGCCCGCACTACCGCAGATCAGACTAATTGCGCTTCGGGAACAAGACCACTATCGACAATTGATTTCACCATCGCCTGAGTCAGTTGGGCCGTCGCGGTAGCTGGTTTGATGATGGCTGGCATTCCGCCCAGCACGTTGGTGCCAGCTTTTCCAGCATTCCCCAGCAGGGGAAGTTAAAGGCGTTAATATGCACTGCCACGCCTGACTTTGAGGTCAGTACATGGCGCGCGGCAAATCCACCTTCTTTCGATAAGGGGATCAATTCATCTTCCGGCCACAGCGTATCGTCAGGCAGCTCCCGGCTACCGAGCTGGCGTAAGTAAATAACGTCCCAATGCCACCTTCAATATCAACAACTGTCTGCCGCGTTGCGCCTGTTTGCGTAGAAAGAGCATAGAAGCGCTCTTTTTCACTCAGCAGATGTTTAGCGACCGCTTTAAGCATCGCCGCACGTTCGATAAAGGTCATAGCGCGAAGGGCGGGGGCACCTTTTTCAATGGCAAACTGGCGGGCAGCCGCCATATCAAGACCTTCACTGGTCACTTCCCATAACGCCTCGCCGCTAATAGCGTGGTGAATCAAACGGCTACGGCCCCGGCCAGACTGCCAGGTACCGGATAAGAAACTGGCTAACTGCTGCATCGCTACTCTCCAGATGTTTCACATTTCTGTTGCTAATAGTTAAATCGCGAATCATAAAAGCAGGGTTCTTTTAACGAAATGTTAACTATGCGATCTGTATAGCAACTGCGGAAAACATTAATGCACTGATAAATAATGATTTATAAAAATAGGGTGCGAAATCCGTCACAGTTCAAGCATACAAAATTTGTGATTTTAGTTAACCATTGTGTAACTTTCATAAAACAACGTGATTCGTGTTTTTAATTAATTCACGAAAACTGGAATCGTAAAGGTGATGACGTGACCCAAGAAGAACGCTTTGAGCAACGGATAGCCCAGGAAACGGCTATCGAGCCGCAGGACTGGATGCCCGATGCTTACCGAAAGACACTGATCCGCCAGATTGGGCAGCATGCGCACTCCGAGATTGTTGGTATGTTGCCTGAAGGTAACTGGATCACTCGCGCACCAACCTTGCGGCGTAAAGCCATTCTGTTGGCCAAAGTGCAGGATGAAGCCGGTCATGGTCTGTATCTCTATAGCGCCGCCGAAACACTGGCTGCGCCAGAGAAGACATCTACCAAAAAATGCTCGACGGACGGATGAAATATTCCTCCATCTTTAATTATCCGACATTGAGTTGGGCTGATATCGGTGTTATCGGCTGGCTGGTGGATGGCGCAGCGATCGTCAATCAGGTGGCGTTATGCCGCACTTCTTATGGCCCGTATGCCAGAGCAATGGTGAAAATCTGCAAAGAAGAGAGTTTTCACCAGCGTCAGGGGTTTGAAGCCTGCATGGCACTGGCGCAGGGCAGCGAAGCTCAAAAGCAGATGTTGCAAGACGCATTAACCGTTTCTGGTGGCCAGCCTTAATGATGTTCGGGCCAAACGATGATAACTCGCCAAACAGCGCCAGAAGTCTCGCCTGGAAAATCAAACGTTTCACCAACGACGAACTCCGCCAGCGTTTCGTGGATAACACCGTTCCACAGGTTGAAATGCTCGGTATGACCGTTCCTGACCCGGATCTGCATTTTGACACTGAAAGCGGTCACTACCGCTTTGGTGAGATCGACTGGCAGGAGTTTAACGAAGTAATTAACGGTCGCGGAATTTGTAATCAGGAGAGGCTCGACGCCAAACGTAAAGCCTGGAAGAAGGTACCTGGTACGGGAAGCAGCGCTGGCCCATGCACAAAAACAACTTGCCCGTAAGGTCGCATAAGGAGATTCAAATGAGTAATGTTTACTGGCCGTTATACGAAGTTTCGTGCGTGGCAAACAGGCTTATCACACCGCCATGTTGGCAGTTTACATGCTGCCGATGAGCGGATGGCACTGGAAAATGCCCGTGATGCTTACACCCGTCGTAGCGAAGGATGTTCAATTTGGGTGGTGAAGGCGAGTGAAATTGTTGCCTCGCAACCGGAAGAACGCGGTGAATTTTTTGATCCGGCTGAAAGCAAGGTCTATCGCCATCCAACGTTTTACACCATCCCTGATGGCATTGAGCACATGTGAGGTCGGAAATGAATCAGTTAACGGCTTACACCTTGCGCCTGGGCGATAACTGTCTGGTGCTCTCCCAGCGGTTGGGGGAATGGTGCGGTCACGCACCGGAACTGGAAATCGATCTCGCACTGGCAAACATTGGCCTCGATTTATTAGGTCAGGCACGTAACTTCTTATCGTATGCCGCTGAATTAGCGGGAGAAGGTGATGAAGATACCCTGGCCTTCACCCGAGACGAGCGCCAGTTCAGCAACTTATTGTTGGTTGAACAACCAAACGGCAATTTTGCCGACACCATTGCACGCCAGTATTTCATCGATGCATGGCATGTGGCGCTCTTTACCCGTCTGATGGAAAGCCGTGATCCGCAACTGGCGGCGATTTCTGCCAAAGCAATTAAAGAAGCGCGTTATCACCTGCGTTTTAGTCGTGGCTGGCTGGAGCGACTGGGCAATGGTACTGACGTATCAGGGCAAAAGATGCAGCAGGCCATCAACAAGTTGTGGCGTTTTACCGCCGAACTGTTCGATGCCGACGAGATTGATATTGCACTGAGTGAAGAGGGTATTGCGGTTGATCCACGCACTTTACGCGCAGCGTGGGAAGCCGAAGTTTTTGCCGGGATCAACGAAGCCACATTGAACGTACCGCAAGAGCAGGCGTATCGCACTGGCGGTAAAAAGGACTGCATACCGAACACCTTGGACCATGCTGGCAGAAATGCAGTATCTCCAGCGTGTCTTGCCCGGTCAGCAATGGTAACAGAGGAGATGGGTATGCAACGTCTGGCCACCATTGCACCGCCACAGGTTCATGAGATATGGCGCTACTCAGCCAGATCCCGGACCCGGAGATCCCGGTGCTGACCATTACCGATTTAGGCATGGTGCGTAATGTGACACAGATGGGAGAAGGATGGGTGATCGGCTTTACGCGACTTATTCCGGTTGTCCGCAACGGAACATTTGATTGGCGCGATACGTGAGGCAATGACAACCCACGGGTTTACCCCCCGTTCAGGTTGTGCTGCAACTCGACCCGGCATGGACCACCGACTGGATGACCCCCGATGCCCGTGAGCGTCTGCGACAGTATGGCATTAGCCGCCCGCCGGACACAGTTGCCATGCCCATTTGCCGCCAGAAGTACGTTGCCCGCGCTGCGCCAGCGTCCATACCACACTTATCAGTGAATTTGGTTCCACGGCCTGCAAAGCATTGTATCGCTGCGATAGTTGCCGCGAACCTTTCGATTATTTCAAATGTATTTGAGGATGCCATGACAACGTTTCATTCCTTAACGGTGGCAAAAGTGGAGCCGGAAACCCGTGATGCGGTGACCATTACCTTTGCGGTGCCCCAGCCTTTGCAGGAGGCGTATCGCTTTCGCCCCGGTCAACATTTGACCTTAAAAGCCAGCTTTGATGGTGAAGAATTACGCCGTTGTTACTCCATTTGCCGCAGCTATCTGCCTGGCGAAAATTAGTGTGGCGGTGAAAGCCATTGAAGGCGGACGTTTCTCCCGCTATGCCCGCGAACACATCCGCCAGGGTATGACGCTGGAGGTCAT
>ENA-OQER01001076-OQER01001076.1-human-gut-metagenome-genome-assembly--contig:-NODE-1076-length-13968-cov-5.578210_pt1 | contig 13968 bp, 19 predicted proteins | sample MGYA00242797_ERZ504639 | MGnify/ENA primary metagenome ERZ504639 (study PRJEB26092, sample SAMD00036306) | human gut metagenome | host: Homo sapiens | study: EMG produced TPA metagenomics assembly of...
CCGTGTTTATACCGTGGAGGGAAATTCCGGCGATGCTGCAAGATTAAAAGTTATGACCTGAATTATCAAAGCATTAAGGGCTACGGCCTGATGAACTGGTAACAGAGATTTTTAAGAAGGAGTGATAGACGATGGCAAAGAACAAAATTGAGCGCATTGACCAGGAGATTACAAAGGTCCGCGAGAAGATCGCAGAGTATCAGGAAAAGCTCAAGGCGCTGGAAGCACAGAAAACCGAGGCAGAAAATCTGGAGATCGTCCAGATGGTGCGCGCCCTGCGTATGACCCGACCCAGTTGAGCGCCATGCTGTCCGGTGGCACAGTTCCCGGAAGTTTGGCTGATGACAATAATGAACAGGAGGAAAACAGCTATGAGGAATAAACGATTGCTCCGAACACTTTCCGCCTTTTGCCTGACAATGGTTGTGGCATTTGGCTTTACGATCCTGCTTTTGCACAGGGGTCAGAACAGGCTCCGGCGGCACCGGCAGAGGATTCCACCAATGACAGCAATGTGATTGTGGAAGAAACAGAACCAGCACCGGCACTTACACCGGAGGGGAATGCGGCACTGGTGGATGATTTTGGAGGCAATAAGCAGCTTATTACTGTTACCACCAAGGCTGGAAATTACTTTTACATCCTGATTGACAGGGCGAATGAGGATAAAAAGACTGCTGTTCACTTTCTGAATCAGGTGGATGAAGCGGATTTGATGGCACTGATGGAAGATGAAAATGTCAAAGAGAAGCCGTCTGCTGTGTGTAGCTGCACGACAAAATGTGAAGCAGGGGCAGTCAATACGGCTTGTCCGGTCTGTGCAACTGATAAGAGTAAATGTACGGGCAAAGCACCGGAACCTCCGGCAGAAACACCGGAGCCGGAAAAAGAGAAGCCTGCCGGACTGAACCCGGCTGCGATAGTCCTTTTGCTGGCTCTGCTTGGAGGCGGTGGCGTATTTGCTACTTGAAGCTCGTTAAGAATAAGCCTAAGACCAAGGGCAATGACAGTCTGGACGATTATGATTATGGCGAGGAAGATTCCGAGGAATGGGAAACCGAGGATGAGGAGTCGGACGAGCGGACGCTGATGGGGGCAGCACAGAAGAAGATGATGAGGACAGTGTGAAATGACCCGTTTCACAGACAGTCCTATGAACGCATGATGACACGCAGGCCGGAGGGCGGGAAGGAAATTTCCCGTCCGCCTTCTTTACCCCACAACCACCCCTGCTATGGTTGCGGGAATTATGGAAGTCCCTGTGTAGGTATCTGCCATCGTGAGATGGAACGATGGCTCGAAGAAAGGAAACGAAAAAAATGAGTGTTCTGATTATATTTATCAAGCTGATTGCTGTTTTTGACCTGCTGGTAATTGCTGTGTATTTTGGCGGCGACATTCTTTCTACCATGTTAAACAAACTTCAGAGAAAGCCAAAGCAAGATGACCCCTTTGATTTCTCCTTAGATACCATGACAGTTTCATTGTCCATAGATTCTATCCGTCAGCTTTATTCCGGTGACGCGGCAGATTTTGTGGAAGAAAAGATCCTGCCAAATGCGGAGAAAACAATGGCCGTTTTGACGGAACAAGAACAGACGGCGACTCGTCTGCTCTTATCTGCTCTGATCGGTTTTCTTGCAGCAGAAGCTCCTATGGATGAACAGAGCTTTCCTTTGATAATGGAACTTCTGAACTGCATGGAAGGGGAAAAAGAAGATGGTTGTCAGGATGCAGTAGATAGTTTACTTGAAGATGCCGCCTGCAATACCCGCCGTCACGAAGAATATTACAGCAATTATCAACGCTACCAGCTGATGCAGGTGGATAAAACCCGTGTCATTTTGGCTTGCCGTATCATCATCAATGACCTGCTGGGGAAACTGTACCGCTATGACTACCGGTTTGGTTATAACCTGCTACTGGATGAGGAAAACAGCATAGAGAAAAAACTGCACACGCCTGTGCGGGAAGAATGGGAGGCTGAAGATGATGAGATATAACTGGTAATCGCTGAAAAACCGTCTGTTGCCCAGAGTTTGGCTGCGGTGATCGGCGCAACTGCCCGTAAGGACGGGTATCTGGAAGGCGGTGGCTGGCGTGTCAGCTGGTGCGTGGGGCATCTGGCCGGGCTTGCGGATGCAGACAGCTATGACCCCAAGTAGCCAAGTGGCGATATGATGATCTGCTATCCTGCCGGAACATTGGCAGATGGTAGTGGGAAAGGATAAGAAAAAGCAGTTTGATATTCTCAAAAAGCTGATGAACGCCCTGGATGTGACAGAGGTGGTAAATGCCTGTGATGCCGGACGCGAGGGCGAACTGATCTTCCGCAGCGTCTATGAGCTGGCAGGCTGCCAAAAGCCCATGAAACGCCTGTGGATTTCTTCAATGGAGGACTCCGCCATAAGGGAGGGCTTTGCAAACCTGCGCCCCGGTGCGGACTATGACGGGCTTCGGGATGCTGCTCTTTGCCGTGCTAAGGCCGACTGCTGGTGGGGATCAATGCCACAAGACTGTTTTCCGTGCTGTACCACCGCACCCTCAATATTGGGCGCGTGATGTCTCCGACACTGGCGCTCATTGTCCAGAGGGAAGCTGAGATCGACACCTTCAAGCCAGTTTCGTTCTACACGGTTTCGCTGGAACTGCCCGGTCTTACTGTGTCTGGGGAGCGCATGGCAGATCAGCCGCCGCCCAGCAGCTGAAAGAAGCCTGCCAGGGTACAGCTGTCACGATCAAAAAGGTGGAGTGCAAAGAAAAGTCCGAAAAGCCGCCTGCCCTCTATGATCTGACTACTCTGCAAAGAGATGCCAACCGCCTGCTTGGATTTACAGCCCAGCAGACCCTGGACTATCTGCAAAGCCTGTATGAAAAGAAGCTCTGCACCTATCCCCGTACTGACAGCCGCTATCTGACCGGTGATATGGCAGACAGCCTGCCGGTGCTGGTGAATCTGGTTGCCAATGCCATGCCGTTTCGCAAAGGGATCGCCATTACCTGTGATCCGCAGACGGTCATCAACGATAAGAAAGTAACCGACCACCACGCAGTAATCCCTACCAGAAATCTCAAGGATGCAGACCTTTCTGCCCTTCCTGCGGGAGAAAAAGCGGTGCTGGAGCTGGTGGCCCTGCGTCTGCTGTGCGCCGTAGCCCAGCCCCATATCTATTCGGAAACCGTTGTGATTGCAGCGTGTGCCGGTGGGGAGTTTACCGCCAAAGGAAAAACGGTGAAGCACCCCGGATGGAAAGCACTGGAGGACGCTTACCGTGCCAAAATGAAGGATGCAGAGCCGAAAAAAGAGGGCGCAGAGAAAGCCCTGCCGGAGCTGACCGAAGGACAGACCCTTTCGGTTGCTGCTGCAATCATCAAAGAAGGCAAAAGCAGTCCGCCTCAGCACTTTACGGATGTGATATTTTGTGAGCGTAAGGAGTGGATAGGAATTGAAGAAAGGAGTTCAGCATGAGAAGAAAAAAAGATAGAAGCAATGGCATTACTGCTTTGTATGAAAGACTGTCTCGTGATGATGATAATGCTGGAGAGAGTAACAGTATAGTTCATCAAAAGCAAATGCTTGAAGATTATGCTATGAAACATGGTTTTACGAATCTTGTTCATTTTACCGATGATGGTTGGAGTGGAGCGACTTTTGACAGACCTTCATGGAACAGACTTGTTGAAGGTGTTAAAAACGGAGAAATCACTGCCTGTATCTGCAAAGATATGTCCAGAATCGGCAGAGATCATCTGCAAGTAGGTTTTTTCACTGACATTCTGTTTAGAGAAAAGGAAGTTCGATTTATAGCAATCAATAATGGTATTGACAGTGACCGTCAAGAAACCAGTGAGTTTGCCCCTTTTCTGAATATCATGAATGAGTGGTTTGTCAGGGACACAAGTAAGAAAATTAAAGCTGTACTGAAATCCAGAGGTTCTTCCGGCAACGCTCATACAAGTAATATCCCACCATACGGCTATTTGAAAGACCCCGAAAACCCCGACCATTGGATTATTGATGAAGAAGCTGCTGAAGTAGTCCGCAGAATTTATCGCATGACTATTGAGGGAAAAGGACCTTATCAGATAGCAAGAGAACTTTCAGAAGAAAAAATTGAAAGACCATCTTATTATCTTGGCAAAAAGGGACTTGGAAATCATGCAAGCAACTATGACAAAGAAAATCCGTATATGTGGCGAGGAAATCAGGTTACTACTCTGATTGCCCGACCAGAGTATATCGGAAAGACTGTCAATTTCAGGACATTCAAAAATTCCTATAAGGACAAAAAGACGAAAAGGGCAGATAAGGAAGATTGGGTGGTTTTTGATGATACACAAGAGCCTATTGTCGATGAAGAAACATGGCTGCTTGCTCAAAAGTTAAGACAGAATGTAAGAAAAGCAGATCCTATGGGCGAGCCTAATGTTCTGACCGGAAAGATTTACTGTGCTGATTGTGGTGCGCCGATGTATAATCACAGGCAGCGGAAAGGGCGAGAAAGAATATACTATACTGCCAAAGGCGAAAAAAGGACAAGTTATTCCAATCCGGCAGATTGTTATGAATGTTCCACATATAATCTTGCTTATCAGAAGTATGACCGACATTGTACTTGCCACCATATTTCAACAAAAGCACTTAAAAGCATCATTCTGAAAACCATACAGGAGACTTGCCATTATGTTTCTTTGAATGAGCGGGAGTTTGTTTATTCTCTGCAAGAAGAATCGGCGATGAAAGATATTGCTGTTTCTGAAACTGTAAAAAACCGCATTGAAAGAAATCAGAAGCGAGTTCACGAACTGGATATGCTTATCAGGAAAATCTATGAAGATAATGTGATTGGAAGATTGCCGGACAGACTTTTTCAGAGTATGCTTACTGATTATGAAAATGAGCAGAACGAGCTGAACAAGATTATTGAGACTGACACCGCTGATATGCAACGGATTATAGGCGGTCAAAATAATGTGGAGCGTTTTCTAAAGCTGGTTAAAAAGTATGAGAACATTACAGAACTTACTCCTGCCATGATAAATGAATTTATCGACAAAATACTGGTTCACGAGCCACAAGGAAAAGGTGCAGACCGCACCACAGAGGTGGAGATATATCTTAACTATGTCGGGCAATTTCAAGTACCTGTGGAGCAGCATGAACCAACCGAGGAAGAAAGGATTGCTGCTGAAAAAGAGGCGGAACGACTTCGCAGAAAACGAGAATCCAATCGTAAGTATATGAAAAAGATTCGTGAGAAATCAAAAGAATTTGCGGAGCATGAGCGTATAGCAGAAGAAAAAAGCTCTGATAGCAATGTGTGTGTTGAACAGAACGCCACAAGCAAATCAAATCGGCAAAAAGTGAAAGGAGAAAAAATAGCATGACAGAATTGAAACTACGAATCCATGACGAAAGCAACGGTCTGGACTATGTTCTTGTGGGTGATTACTATGTGCCGGACTTGAAGCTACCGGAGGAACACCGCCCTATCGGTATGTGGGGCAGACTGCACAGGACATATTTGGAGCAGTACCGCCCTGCAAGGTTCTCTGCCCTCTGTTTATCCGGCGAACTGCATACTTACCTTGCTGATCTGAACGAACAGGCAACGGAAAGGTGCAGCCTTATCATTGAGCAGATGAAACAAGCCGAGGGCGTGACCGAAACCATGAAAGCAGACAATCAGATGTTGTGGGTACAGTCCATGAACTCTATCCGTAACCGAGCCGAAGAAATCATCAGACAGGAAATGATTTACTGCTGATTTTATCAAGTCCAAAACCAACAAATTTGTATCGTAAAGGAAGCGACAGGTATTTCCTTATGAAGTGTCTGTCGCTTTTCATTTATCAAACTTTAAGGAGGAAAACACAATGAAGATGAACCGGAATGAAATGGAAGCCCTTTATGCCTTTGGCTGTCCGAACCTGAAAGCAACTGTCGAGCGTTTGCGTATGGTAGCTGCCCTTGCACCCGATCCAGTGGCGAAGAAGCTGTTTTATATGCTTTCCGTCAAGCTGAGTGCTGAGGGTGTTGAAAGGTGGTATCGCTGCTTTTACTGCAAGCTGCGTGTGTTGAAAACCATAGGGAGGGCTGCTATGACGAGACTGACGAAGATTGAGAAAGAAACAATCGTTCTCTTTAATGAGGGCGAGGACAAGGCAAATATCTACACCCACAACGCCGGATTGAAAAAGAGGTTGGCTGCTTTTGCTAAGAAGTACCCTGACCTTTGCCGACTGGAAAAATCCAATGTTCAAGGCGGTGTTTCTTATGAGCTGGCAAAGTCCCGTCTGTCTATCCGTTTCCTGCCGCCTTACAGTGAGGAACGCAGACAGAAAGCCAGTGAATATGCGAAAAAGCATGGGCTGAACAGCCAGCAGGGATACTGTGATAATCAGGGCTGATATGCGGTTAAAATGTCAGGTGCAAACCTGATGTTTTGACCGTTGCCTATCGCCTGTGAGGAAGTATCGGAGACTATAAATTTTACGGAAATGTGCGTTACAAGGTTTGAACAGGAACTCTGTACACAAAATTTTTTCTTCCATTCTTTAAGTTGATGAAGTATAATGAGATATGAAAAATTGAGGTTTTTAATACTCGATTTCAAACAATCATTTTTATATAGCTGGAACTATGGAGGGCAAAAAATGAATGATTTTTTACGAATGTGTTTGAATATAATTACACAAATAGGCCCCTATTTAGTTGTACTTCTTCTTTTGAAATATCTTGTAAATCTTCAACAAAAGAGAGCTAAAGAACGAGAGGAAGAACAGAAAAAGGGAATAATTAGAACGCATTATACAATAAAAACAGAGAAATTCCTTGTCGTGGCATTTATCGTAGGTACAATATTTTTTGCTTGTTGTACGGCTATGAGTCTTAGGGAAAAAGAAGATATGTTTGTCATTTGTATATTTGGAATATTTTTTTTAGTAGGCATAAGCGGAATAGTCAATATGGTAATGTGGAAACTGGAAGTGAACGGAGATGAAATCACATGGCGGTCAACTTTTGGAAAAAAGAGAACTTTTTCGTTTTGGGGATATTACCTACTGCGAGAGAAAAAAAGGTTCTGTGCGTGTATATGTAAATGGGGAAAAGCTATTTACCATTGATAGTAATATCGATAAAGAAGAATTTATGGAAGATATAGAGAGAAGAAGAATCCCTGTAAATCTTACTGGACAAATCAGCATAAGAAGAATCGTAAATGACATAGATTTATAACAGTACGATGTTAGACAACTGAATATGACCGTCAAAGTCGGATGAAGAAACCGATGTATTGAGCGTAAAGCGATCATGCGTCGGTTTTTCTTATTTCATGAGCTGACAGAATTCCGACTGTATATCGCCTGTGAGGAAAGTATCGGAGACTATGGATTTTGCGGAAATGTGCGTTATAGGTAAGTAAAAAACTACTTGATAGAGCGTGAATTGAATTGTTCATATCGGTATGATATAATTTACTGAAATGAAGCAAGAAGGTGGACTTTTGTATGAAAAAATTTTTGAAAATATTGCTAATCATTGTAGGAATAGTTTTTTTGATTTTTGCAGCGCTGATATGTATTGGACTGTTTGTTGATTATGATGACCATATTGAAAATGGTCGTTATACTTATGTTCCGGAAGATGACAATAAAGACAATGCATATGTCGAATTCAATTTGAGTGATTACGATAAAAAGGATTCTGAACTCATATATTATAGTTCTGTCGAAGAAGCTATTTTGAATTCTCCTTTGAATGCTGAAAATGAAGAATTTTCTGTTCCAGAAGATTTTCTTAATCATGTTGATGAAATATTGCATATATGGAATGGCAAACAGTATGATACTATTTTCTATCGGGCAGGAAGTGATAACGATCCCGTTCAAGGTTTTGTGATTGCACGCTGCAAAAAAAAGATAGAAAATGAAAGTACACAATATGCGTTTGTAAATGCTACACCAGCTACCACTACACCAGATACCACTTATGGGGGAGACTTCAAAAAATTTATCCATTTATCTTTAACAATAAGTGATATTCAACAAGACTTAAATCCAAATTATCCGGATACCAGATTCGTTTTTGGCTATGCACATGATAAAGAAATTTACTCATTAGAAGTAGAAGGTCAAAAGCCAGATGGGATTATAGAATATGAAGAATATGGTAGAACGATGTATATGTGGTATTATAACGATTTGAAAAGCAATAAAAGAGGCGATTGTCTGAGCTACTCAGTAGATGTGCCAGAGTAATTTTTCAAATTGGCTAATCTGCCACAACTGAATATGACCGTCAAGGTCAGATGAAGAAACCGATGTATTGAGCGTAAAGCATCATGCGTCGGTTTTTCTTTTTGCAAAATAGTCCGGTGGACTGTTTTGTAAAACCGAAGGAACTGACAGAGCTTGGGATGGGGTGAAGTCAGTTTGTTCGGGCGGGAGTACAGAGGGTGCAACCCTTTGTGCATGGGTACAGGGAATGCAATACCCCTGTGCAGGTCAAGGGCGGCAGCCTTGCCCAGTTAAGTGGCGCTTCGCCACTTAATACTGGGTATTACTTGACGCAGAAAGCCGCAAGGAATCAGCTTCGCTGCCCTTCTCCCCTGTCGGGGAAATCAAAAAGAAAAGGAGGAACTCATGTGAAATTAACAAGACACAATGGACGAGCCGGAAAGAATGGCGTTTATAATCCGAAGCACAATGACCGCAGTTTTGACATTGCCAACAGCGAACACATTGACGAAGAACGAGCCAAACAAAATCTCTATTGGGACTGTTACAATGGCTTCCGCAATTTGAAAAATCCCGAAAAGGAAAATGAGCTGTCTGCCACTTTTGAAGATGTGGAACAGCTTTTTTATCGTCAGAGGTATCGTGATTTTGTAACAGGACAGAATGAAAGAAATGTGAAGAACCGACACCCTGAAAGAAATAAGGAAACCGGAGATTTACTCAAAAGCAAAAAGACCTGTCCAGAGGAAACGGTCTATCAGATTGGAACACTTGATAATCATGTTCCACCGGAATTGCTCATTGAGATCGTCACAGAATTTATGGAAATCGTAAATGAGCGTTTCGGTTCTCATGTTCATATCCTGAATTGGGCGCTGCACTTGGATGAAAGCACCCCTCATATTCACGAGCGTCATGTGTTCGATTGTGAAAATCAATATGGGGAGATTGCCCCACAACAGGAAAAGGCTTTGGAAGCACTGGGGTTTGAACTGCCGGAACCAGAGAAGCCTGTCGGAAGAAAAAACAACCGCAAGATGACTTTCGATTCAGCTTGCCGAGTGCTGCTGTTTGATGTGGCGAAAAAGCATGGCTTACAACTGGAAGAAGAACCGGAATATGGTGGTCGTGCTTATCTGGAAAAACAGGACTATATTCTTTTCAAGCAAAAGGAGCAACTGGCAGCACAGGAGCAAAAGCTGGAAGAACTCACGATGAAGATTGAAGATGTGGAAGCTCTGGTGGACGAGGTTGCTGATATTGCCTATGACAAGGCGGTTGAGGTCGTTGCTGATACTGTAAAACTGGAAACGCACAAGGAGGATATTAAACTGGTGGAGCAGTCTAAAGCATGGGTTCTCTCCCCTGAGCGTAAGGCTTCAAAGAAAGAAGTTGAGTATGCAGTGAAACGATTGGATGGCGTGATTGCCAGAATCACAAACGCTATGAAATCAACCATTCAGAAAATTCAAACCACGCTGATGAAACCGGAGGTCAAAAAAGCCGGAACGGAGCAAATCAAGAAGAAAGCCAAAAGTTCCATTATAGAGCAGTTGAGCCGAAAAAAGAAAGAAATGGCAGAGCGTGAAGTCAGCCGGACACTTCCGGCGAAAAGCAAAAAACAGGATATGGAACTCTAAAGCACTTGCTGTTTTCACTTTGAAAATGACAGGTGCTTTTGCTTTAGGAAGCAAGAAAATATCTTCCATTCTTTAGGTTGATGAAGTATAATGATAGTAAGAAATTTTTTGTAATGACCTTAATCCAATAAGTGATTTTGCAATTATCAAGTAAAGGATGTAATTATATGAAGAAAGTACTGTTGCTTTTCAGTGTGATTATTATACTCGGTTTAACAGGCTGCTCTAACAAATATTTCAATGACTGGTTTAGCTCTGAACAAAATGAAACGGATAAGATGTGTCAACAAATTATCGAGGCATGTAAGCAACAGGATTCAGAGAAACTCAAATCTCTATTTTCCGAAGAAAGCAAAAAGAACATTGAGAATTTAGACACTGAAATCTCTGCTTTTTTCGATTATATTGAGGGCAGTATCCAAAGTTTTGAGGGCGATTGTGCATCATCAAGTGAAAGCAACTATGGTAAAAGGAAAACGGAATTGGATGGTATGTATCTCATATTGACAGAGAAGGAACGGTATTGTATGAATTTTTATATGTATAGTGAGGATGATGAAAATGCCCAAAATGTGGGGATATATAAAATTGAAATTGCATTAGAGAGCGAAGTGGCTGAGGATAATTTTATATGGGATAATCCCCCAAACGGTATTTTTGTTGGAGGACAAAATTGATTTTTGTTATGAGAGAACATTAAAGTATAAATTCGGATGGTATAAGAAAAACTGACTACAATTAAATCTTCACAGCTTTACTAAGCAGGAGATCCGAATGATATGCTCCCTTCATGATGACAGTTTGTTTTTTCACTGTCTCTCATAAAGGGAGCATATCAGAAAAGGTCTCCTGCTTTTTTCCCAAAAACTGAATATGGAACTCTAAGGCACTTGCTGTTTTCGTTTTGAAAATGACAGGTGCTTTTGCTTTAGGGAGCAAGAAAATATCTTCCATTCTTTAGGTTGATGAAGTATAATGTAAGCAACAAACTTGAAGTTTAAGGGAATGATATTATGGATTTTGCTATATTTAGATTGTTTATAAGAGTTTCATTATTTGTTATAGCTTTAATTGCTTGCATTATCTATCTAATTAAAAAAAGAAAACTTATCTATTCGATATTTTTTGATAAAGAAGCGATAAAAAAAGAATATACTGGAAAAAATGATATAATATTTCTTCGATTGGCTAATACCATTCTTGTTATAGTAGCTATTCTTTTAATCTTATATTTGAAAGATTTTGTTTTAGATATGCCTTACATCATAAACAAACAGTATAGTTATGCAGAAGGATATGTAACTGAACAATCTCATGGTGGTGCAGATATATCTTCTGAAAGAAGAAGTATTTTTCTATATGATAAAGTTAAAGATGATGAAATCGAAATCACAGTATTTTCAAGGTATGTTGATAAAAATACTTATTTAAAGGTACAATATCTTCCGCATACGAAATATGGTGCTATTGTAGAAAATAAATAATTCATTCTAAAAAGAAAAATCCCAGTTTGTATAACTGGCAACCCAACCACAATTAAATCTTCACAGCTTTGCTAAGCAGGAAATCTGAAAAGGTCTCCTGCTTTTTTGCACCTAAAATTAAATATGGAACTTTAAGGCACTTGCTATTTTCGTTTTGAAAATGACAGGTGCTTTTTTCGTTTCAGGAAAGGAGTCACATGAATGTATTTGAAATTGTAAAAGAAAATGTTACTGCCCGACAAGCCGCAGAAGCCTATGGCTTGAAAGTGGGTCGCACAGGTATGGCGTGCTGTCCGTTTCACTCGGATATGTCCCCCAGTATGAGCTGGATGAACGCTATTACTGTTTTGGCTGCGGAGCAACCGGAGACGCTGTTGATCTCACAGCGAAGCTATTCGGTATCGGGCTGAGGGAAGCTGCTGTCAAACTTGCTGAAGATTTTGGTCTTAACTATGACAGCCGACAAAAGCCCAGTGTCCGCCCTCGTATTCGTGAGCCGACACCGGAACAGAAGTATCAAAAAGGAGAAAATCATTGCTACAAGGTGCTGACGGATTATTTTCATCTTCTTAGAGAATGGGAAAAGAAATACGCTCCTAAACAGCCGGATGAGGAATGGAATCCTCTGTTTGCAGAAGCACTGTATAAGAAGAACTATATCGAATATCTGCTTGATATTCTTCTGTATGGTTCATTGGAGGAACGAAAAGCACTTGTGGCAGAACAGAGAAAGGAGGTGTTGAAACTTGAACAGCGAATTGCAGAACTGTCAGCAGACAGAACCATGCACAGTAGAAGAAATCCGAAACAGCTTAGAGCAGAGCGAGAAAGGTAAGGTTTATAATACTGCCGCAAATTATAAGCGTGTTCTGCAATATGACCCACTTTTGAAAGGGGCTATCCGAAAAAATCTTCTGACCGAAAGAATCGACATTGTGAAGTCCCTCGGCTGGTATCGTGACAGCCCGACATTGACGGATGTGGATGTGAAATATCTGCTCCTATATTTTGAAGAAAACTATGGATTGACCGTAGAGAAGAAAATTATAGACGCAGTTGCGGTTATTGCCAATGAAAACCGTTACCACCCTGTCTGTGATTTTCTCAATGCCCTGCAATGGGACGGAACAGAACGCATACGCTTCTGTCTGCACCGCTTTCTCGGTTCTGATACAGATGATTACACCTGTGAAGCATTGAAGTTGTTTCTGCTGGGTGCTATCTCACGAGCCTTTAAGCCGGGGTGTAAATTTGAGGTAATGCTCTGTCTTGTAGGCGGTCAGGGAGCCGGAAAGTCCTCTTTCTTCCGTTTGCTTGCGGTCAATGATGATTGGTTCTCTGATGACTTGAAAAAGCTGGATGATGAAAATGTGTATCGCAAAATGCAGGGGCATTGGATTATTGAAATGTCGGAAATGATTGCAACCGCTAACGCTAAGAGCATTGAAGAAATCAAATCCTTTCTGAGCCGCCAAAAGGAAACCTATAAGATACCGTATGAAACACATCCGGCAGACAGAAAACGACAATGTGTGTTTGGAGGTTCTTCCAATACCCTTGACTTCTTCCCCTTGACCGAACAGGCAACCGCCGCTTCGTTCCGGTTATGGTCTATCCTGAAAGGGCTGAGGTTCATATTTTGGAAGATGAACAGGCTTCCAGAGAGTATATCAATCAGATGTGGGCAGAGGCTATGGAGATTTACAGAAGCGGCAATTTCCGTCTGAGATTCAGTCCGGCTATGAACGCTTACCTGAAAGCTCACCAAAAGGACTTTATGCCGGAGGACACAAAGGCAGGACAGATTTTAGATTATCTGGAACGCTATTCCGGCAGCATGGTCTGTTCCAAACAGCTTTATAAGGAAGCACTGGGGCATGATTATGACGAACCGAAACAATGGGAACTGCGAGAGATCAACGACATTATGAATAACGCTGTCACAGGCTGGAGGGCGTTCAGCAATCCGAGGTATTTTCCAGAGCCTTACCGTAGACAAAAAGGCTGGGAGCGTATCAGGAACGACAACGAGCCTGACAACAGCATGGATGGTTTTCAAGAAATCCCGACAGAAGAAATGGAACAGTTAGGACTTCCGGAAGAATGGTTGAAGCAAAAATAAAAGCCCGTTGTCGCTTCGGTTGTCGAGCCGGTTGTCGGTCTGGTTGTCGGGCAAAAATCCCGAAAGCTTGATATTGCGGCACTTTTCCCTCTCTGACAACCATGACAACCAATATTATAAAGAAAAAGGAAATAGTAAAAAGATAGTATCGCCCGATAAAGAAAAAAGTTTTTCTGATGTCCGTTGTCGGAACTTCGTTGTCAGACCTTTCCTTGTCGGGCTTTTTTCATTTAAGGAGGAATATCGTATGACAAATATTGTGAACAGTACACTACCCACCCCAAATAACCATTCGGAGAAAAACAAACCAGATGGAGTTTTTGTGATTAAGCAAGGCAAAACAAATTATAAAGTCAAAGTGTTTTTTGACCATAGTAGCGGTTTGACTGCTGAGGACAGATTGAAACGCATTATTCAGGCAGAAGCAGAGAGAGAATCTGCGTAAGTAATATAAAAAATATCCACGCACCCCCTTGACAAA
>ENA-OQER01001077-OQER01001077.1-human-gut-metagenome-genome-assembly--contig:-NODE-1077-length-13968-cov-3.034535_pt1 | contig 13968 bp, 15 predicted proteins | sample MGYA00242797_ERZ504639 | MGnify/ENA primary metagenome ERZ504639 (study PRJEB26092, sample SAMD00036306) | human gut metagenome | host: Homo sapiens | study: EMG produced TPA metagenomics assembly of...
AATCAAAAATTAAAAAAATAAAATCAAAAATTAAAATCCAGCTAACGTAAAAATCAACAAAATAATCTCTCTTAAAATGTCAGAAAACAGTTCCCAAATAAGTATAAATATTATATAATTACTGTATGTAAAACAATCCAGGAGGCAAGTTTTGGGTAATTGTATTGATAAGTATGAAGTGTTATCTTCGGTGATAGAAAGCCTGGAGTCAAAAGATACATTTCAGAATATAGTTGAGGTTATATTACAAAAAGCTAATGCGTATATTCAGGCAGAGTATATGGCAGTGATACAGGAGAATTCAGATAAGGATATACTTGATTATATTGCAACGGTGGGGAAAACCTGTGCGCTTATAGAGCGTGTTGAGAATGGAGAATATTCGCTGGAAGAGTTGGAAAAAAGTGCTGATAAAGGTACATACCTTGATGCAGGGGGACGTATTATCCCGATTAAGATTAATGGATTAAGGCTATGTATGTTGTTATAAGTGGCATAAAAGACAAAGCTATGGAAGAAATTGATGGATTTATACATAGTATAGTATCAGTTATACAGAACACAGCACAGATGAGAGTTACGAATAATTCTCTGTTATCTTCGTATGAGGTCCTTAAGGATATTCTTAACAATATAGGTTCAGGTATTATAGTATGTGACAGAAATTCAGCTGGTATCCTGTTTTCTAACAAGGTTGCAGCAGAGTCAAAAGAGATTCAGAATGCGATTAAAGAGTGTATGCAGGAGCTTATGTCATCAGAAGAGTACAAGTCTTATCTTGACAGAAAGAAAGCTTATGATGAGGATGATGGTACAGATTATGTTAAGCCATATATCCGTCCTATTGAGAAATATAGTGCGGAATCAGGTTTGTGGTTTGAAATAAGATTTACTAATCTTTTGTGGATAGATGGAAGTGAAGTTATAGTATGCACTGCATCGGATATAACACAAAAAAGAAGAGCCAGCAAAAGATAGAGTTTCAGGCTCATAACGATTTTCTCACAGGACTTTATAATCGTATGAAGTGTGAGTCTGATCTTAAAAAAATCATCAAGCAGTCTGTTAAAGATGGTGTGAAGGGCGCACTTATGTTTATAGATCTTGATGATTTCAAGCATATTAATGATGGACTTGGACATCAGTACGGGGATGTCCTTCTGCAGCAGATAGCAGCAGGGCTTCAGAGTATAGTTGGACTTCGTGGTAAGTGTTACCGTATGGGAGGAGATGAGTTCGTTGCCATAGTTATGCCTGATATGTTCAGTGAGCTTGAGCGTATAGCAAACAAGGTAAAGGATATGTTTAATAAGCCATGGTATCTTATGGAAACAGAATATTTCTGTACTATGAGTATGGGTATTGCAGTATTCCCGGATGATAGCAAAGATGTGCATGAGATTATAAGACTTGCTGATATAGCAATGTATGAGTCCAAGAAAAATGGAAAGAATGGTTATACATTTTACGACAGCTGTAGTAAGCTGAACACAGCAAGAAGACTTGATATAGAGAATAGCATGAGGCAGGCTGTAACATCAGGAATAGAAGAATTTGTGGTATTCTATCAGCCAGTAGTTGATGTAAGAACAGGTGAATGTTCATCATGTGAGGCACTTGTAAGATGGGACAGCAAAGCATTAGGTTTTATGGGACCTGGTGATTTTATACCACTTGCGGAGTATCTTGGACTTATAACATCAATAGGTGATTATGTACTCGAAGAAGCCTGTAGACAGTGCAGATATTGGAATGAGCATGGCATACCTGATTTCCATATCAATGTTAATCTTTCGGTAGTGCAGCTGCTTCAGAAGGATGTTGCTGAAACTGTGGCGCGTATAGTTAAAGAAAACAGGGGTAAATCCCAAAAACATAGTTCTTGAGATAACAGAAAGCTTTGCTATCAATGATATGGACAGGGTTCTTGACATAATAAAAGGAATCAAGAAACTAGGACCAAGAATTGCACTTGATGACTTTGGAACTGGCTATTCATCGCTGAATTATATAAAACAGCTTCCGCTTGATATTATAAAAGTGGATAAGACATTTATAGATGATATAGTGGATGACGAATATGCACAGGCATTTATAAAGCTCATAGTTGAACTTTCAGATACGATTGATACAGATATTATTGTAGAAGGAGTTGAGAATGAAGCACAGCTTAACATACTAAAGGAACTGGGAGTAGACTATATACAAGGCTTTTATTATGGAAAGCCAGTGCCGGCATATGAATTTGAAAAACTAAACTTTAGGGGGAGAATTGATTATGAAAATGCTGATAAAGAATGGTAGAATTATTGATCCTGCAAGTAATACAGACGAAGTTAAAGATCTTCTTGTAACAGATGGTATAATTGAAAAGGTTGCTAAAGATATTGATGATGCATCAGATAGCATAATAGATGCTAAAGGCTGTTTTGTAATGCCAGGTCTTATAGACATTCATGTACATTTCAGGGAACCAGGCTTTGAACATAAGGAAACTATAAGAACAGGTGCAAGAGCAGCAGCAAGAGGCGGTTTTACAACTGTATGCCCTATGCCAAACACTAAGCCGGTTATAGATAGTGTAGAGATGGTAGAGTATATCAGGAATAAGGCAGAAGAGGTTACTGATATTAATATTCTTCCTATAGCAGCTATAACTGCAGGTCAGGATGGAGAGTATCTGACAGATTTTGAGAATCTTAAAGAGGCAGGTGCGGTAGCTGTAAGTGAGGATGGAAAATCAGTTATGAATGCAAGAGTAGCAAGACAGGCTATGAGACTTGCAGCAGAGGTTGATATTCCAGTGTTTGCACATTGTGAGGATAAGAATCTTGCAGCACGTGGTGTCATGAATGCTGGTAATCATGCAAGAGAATTAGGCTTCTATGGAATCATGAATGCAGTTGAGGATATAATTGTTGCAAGAGATATACTCCTTGCAAAAAACACAGGTGCCAAGCTTCACCTATGCCATTGTTCTACAGAGGATAGTGTCCGCATGATAGCTGATGCCAAAAAGGAAGGCATGGATATAACAGCTGAGGTTACGCCACACCATTTTACACTTACAGAAGATGCTATAACAGAGGATGATGCTAACTATAAGATGAATCCGCCACTTCGTACAAGAAAAGATGTTGATAAGCTTATAGAAGGACTTAAGAGCGGAGTTATAGATTGCATAGCAACAGATCATGCACCCCATCATAAGACAGAGAAGGAGAGAGGCTTTGTAGATGCACCTTTTGGCATAACAGGACTTGAAACATCGGTAGCACTTACTATAACAGAACTTGTGAAGAAGGGTGTTCTTACACCACTTCAGATGGCAGAGAGGATGAGTTACACGCCGGCTAAGATTATAGGAATAGACAAAGGCACACTTCTCCCAGGAAAAGCTGCAGATATTACCATAATAGACCCGGATAAGGAGTATGTTATAGACAGCAATACATTTGCATCTAAAGGACATAATACCCCTTTTGATGGAAAGAAGGTATCAGGGCAGGTAAGATATACTATAGTTTCAGGAAAGGTTGTATATTCTAATAACAATGGAACAGAAGTTATTATTGATAAAGATGTTCCAAAGTTGTAGAATAATGTGAGCGTACAGCTAAGAAACATTTTAAAAACTAAAAAGAAATAAAAAGGAGATTGTTATCACATGATAAACAAGTTAGTAAATAAGATTGTAAAAACTAATGCACCAGTAGTTGTTGGACTTGATCCTATGATGAAGTTTATTCCTGAGCATGTTCAGGCAGCAGCATTTGAGCAGTATGGAGAAACTTTAGAGGGAGCAGCAGAGGCTATATGGCAGTTTAATAAGTCTATCATTGATAATATATATGATATAGTTCCAGCAGTTAAGCCACAGATTGCCATGTATGAACAGTTTGGCATAGAAGGTCTTAAGGTGTTTAAGAAAACAGTTGATTATTGCCACGAAAAGGATATGGTTGTAATAGGTGATGTTAAGAGAGGCGATATTGGTTCAACATCAGAAGCATATGCTGTAGCACACCTTGGAAAGGTTAAGGTAGGCTCTAAGCTTTTAACTCCTTTCGATGAAGATTTCGCAACAGTTAATCCATATCTTGGTTCAGATGGTATTAATCCATTCATAAAGATATGTCAGGAAGAGAATAAGGGTATATTTATACTTGTTAAGACTTCTAACCCATCAAGTGGAGAGTTTCAGGATCAGCTTATTGACGGCAAGCCACTTTATGAGCATGTTGGTGCCAAGTTGATGAATGGGGAAGCCAGTGTATGGGTGATACATACAGCAATGTAGGAGCAGTTGTAGGTGCTACATATCCAGAGATGGGCAAGACATTAAGAAAGGTTATGCCTAAGGCATATATCCTTGTTCCGGGATATGGTGCACAGGGAGGAAAGGCTGAAGATCTTGCAGCATTCTTTAATCCAGATGGACTTGGTGCTATCGTAAACAGTTCAAGAGGTATTATTGCAGCATATAAGAAGGATGAATATGCAAAGTTTGGTGATAAGAACTTTGGTGAAGCCTCAAGACAGGCAGCACTTGATATGATTGCGGATATTAATGGAGCACTTGGAAAGTAATATTAAAAACGATAGTTTCGCTGTGAGCATATTATACATGCTGATGGTTCAGAGTTATATTTAACGCAGAAGAAAGCGGCAGTATCAGTTGTAATTGCTGGTAAAGCCGCTTTTTTTGGAAGTATTTAAAGATGATAAAGAAATAAAAGATATGCTGATATCAATATATTCATGAACGAGAAGAGAGTATGTAAGTGATTAAAGCTCATAGATACATTATGTTAATATATCTATGAGCGGAAAGGAAGTTCAAACAATGATATTAATAAAGAATGGCTATGTAATAGATCCAGCAAGTGGATTCGAGGACTATGCAGATATCATTATAGAAGCTGGAATAATAAAGAAAATAGGCTGTGTTGATGAAGAATCAGAAGCTTTTAATGGGGAAACTGCGAGTGATAATTATGAGCAGGTTATTGATGCAAAGGGTATGATAGTTGCTCCGGGACTGGTTGATACACACGTACATTTCAGGGATCCAGGCTTTACATATAAGGAGGATATTGAAACAGGAGCTAAGGCAGCGGCAGCAGGCGGTTTTACAACGGTTATGTGTATGGCTAATACGAAGCCTGTGATAGACAATGTTGAAACACTTAAGTATGTTCTGGATAAGGGAAAAACTACACCTATAAATGTATATTCAGCAGCAGCGGTATCCAAAGGCTTTAAGGGCGAAGAGCTCACAGACTTTAAGAGTCTTAAAGAGGCAGGAGCATATGTATTTACAGATGATGGAATACCACTTAAGGATGAGCTGTTAGTAAAGAAGGCTATGGAAGAGGCGAAGAAGCTTGATATGCCACTCAGCTTTCATGAGGAGAATCCAGCATTTATAGAACAACAGGGAATCAACAAGGGAGTTGTATCTGATAAGTTAGGCTTAGGAGGTGCACCGGCACTTTCAGAATATATTATGGTTGCAAGGGATTGCATGCTTGCACTTGAAACAGGCGCTACCATATGTATACAGCATATAAGCTCAGAAGTATCAGTTGAACTTGTGCGAACAGCTAAGAGGTTAGGTGCAGATGTACATGCAGAGGCTACACCTCAGCATTTTTCATTAACAGAGGATGTAGTGCTTGAAAAGGGAACACTTGCAAGGGTGAATCCACCTATAAGGACAGAAAAGGACAGACAGGCTATAATAGCTGCGTTAGCCGATGGAACGATAGACATAATAGCAACAGACCATGCGCCACACAGCCGTGAGGAAAAGGATAAGGAGTTTAAGGCAGCACCTAGTGGAATGACAGGCCTTGAGACATCACTGGCACTAGGTGTAACTAAGCTTGTAAAGACAGGAAGGCTCACAATGAAGGAGCTTCTTTGCAAAATGACAATAAACCCTGCAAAGCTTTATAAGATGGATAAAGGATATATCAAAGAAGGCACAGCAGCAGATATAGTTATCTATGCACCTGATGAAAAGTGGATTGTAGGAGAAAGCTTTGCATCTAAAGCCTCCAATACACCTTTTATAGGTCAGGAGCTTTATGGTAAAATAAAGTACACAATATGTAATGGAAATGTGGTATATTGCGATTGCTGATAAAAGCATGGATATTTATAAGTGCCTGCGCGCACCCGGCACACAACCAATATACGAAAAGCGTGCGCAGAAATGAGGATTAATATGTCATACAGAGAAAATGCTGCCATAATCAGTACAGCCTGTCTTGCAGACGGTGTATATGAAATGTGGCTTAAACAAGAGAAAATAGCAAAGGAATCAAGACCAGGCCAGTTTATATCAGTATATTCAAACGATGGCTCAAGACTTCTGCCAAGACCAATAAGTATATGCAGAATAGATGATGATAAGCTAAGAATAGTATATCGTATAGCCGGAAAGGGAACAAAGGAGTTCTCACAGATGAGAGAAGGCCAGACTCTTGATATCCAGGGACCACTTGGTAATGGATATGATATAAAAGCGATATTTGAAGAGGCAGAGAATGTCAGTGTACACGAATGTAAGGATGGAGTATGCACATTTAAGAAAGAATACAGACCAGTTAAGAAGGCAATTCTGTTTGGCGGCGGCATAGGTATTCCACCAATGCTTGAGCTTGCAAAGCAGCTTGAATGTGATACAGAGGCTGTATTGGGTTACAGGGATGGACAGCTTTTCTTAAAGTCAGAGTTTGATGAATATTCACACGTAACAGTTGCAACAGAAGATGGAAGTGTAGGAACTAAGGGCAATGTTCTTGATGCGGTAAGACAGAATAATATTACTGGAGATATAATATTTGCATGTGGTCCAACACCAATGCTTCGTGCTATTAAAGAATATGCTTTAAGCAACAACATCCCTTGCTATGTATCACTTGAAGAAAAGATGGCGTGTGGAATAGGTGCGTGTCTTGCGTGTGTATGTAAGTCAACAGAAAAGGATGAGCATTCACAGGTTAATAACAAGAGAGTATGTAAAGAAGGACCAGTATTTAATGTTAAGGAGGTAGAATTATAATGGCAGCTAAAGTTAATCAGCTTAACCCTGCTGATGTTAATATGAAGGTGAATATCGCAGGCATAGAATTCAACAATCCTGTAACAGTAGCCTCAGGAACATTTGGTTCGGGTATGGAATATTGTGAATATGTGGATTTAAACAGGCTTGGAGCTGTTACAACCAAGGGCGTAGCGAATGTGCCATGGTCAGGTAATCCTACACCAAGAATTGCAGAGACATATGGCGGCATGATAAATGCTATCGGACTTCAGAATCCGGGACTTGATACATTTGTTAAAAGAGATATACCATTTCTTAAGCAGTATGATACTCGTATAATTGTAAATGTTTGTGGAAAAACAGAAGAGGATTATGTCGATGCTGTTGAAAAGTTAGGTGAGCAGCCGGTAGATATGTTAGAAATCAATATATCATGCCCTAATGTCAAGGAGGGCGGCATAGCCTTTGGACAGGTTCCTGCTATGGCAGAGCGTATAACAAAGGCAGTAAAGAAGGTTGCAAAGCAGCCGGTTATTATGAAATTAAGTCCTAACGTTACAGATATTACAGAAATGGCAAAGGCAGTAGAAGCTGGTGGAGCTGATGCTGTGTCTCTTATTAATACTATAACAGGCATGAAGATAGATATTAACAGAAGAACATTTGCGGTAGCAAACAAGACAGGAGGACTTTCAGGTCCAGCTATCAAGCCGGTTGCAGTAAGAATGGTATATCAGACAGCTAATGCAGTAAAGCTTCCAATCATAGGCATGGGTGGAATCGCCAGCGCAGAGGATGCACTCGAATTCCTTATGGCTGGTGCAACTATGGTTTCAGTTGGTACAGCTAACTTTAATGATCCTATGACTACTATAAAGGTTATTGATGGAATAAAAGATTACTGTGCACGCAATGGAATTGCAGATGTTAAAGAGCTGATAGGCTGTGTCAGATAATATTATAGCTAAAAGCTATAACGTATAATAAATATTAGGAATAATATTTACTATTGACCTACTAGGTTAAAGTGTGTATTATAATGTCAACGACGAAATAACATATCACAATGATATGTAAATAATAACTGACAACTAATATTTATTATATGGAGGATATCATTATGGCAAAAAAACATTATGAAGACAGAAATCTTAAGTTTGAAACATTACAGTTACATGTAGGACAGGAACAGCCTGATCCAGTTACAGATGCAAGAGCAGTTCCAATTTATCTTACATCATCATATGTATTCCATAACAGCCAGCATGCAGCAGACAGATTCGGCCTTAAGGATGCAGGTAACATCTATGGACGTCTTACTAATCCAACAGAGGACGTATTTGAAAAGAGAATCGCAGCACTTGAGGGTGGTGTGGCAGCACTTGCAGTTGGTTCAGGAGCAGCAGCACTTGCATATGCTTTCCAGGCACTTGCACACGCAGGTGATCACATTGTAGCAGCTAAGAATATTTATGGTGGAACATACAACCTTTTAGCACATACACTTCCAGATTATGGAATTGAAGCTACATTCGTAGATCCATTTGATTATGATGCTATTGAAGCTGCTATCAGACCTAACACAAAGGCAGTACAGATTGAAACGCTTGGTAATCCTAACTCAGAGGTAGTTGATATAGAAAGAATAGCCAAGATTGCGCATGCACATAATATTCCACTTGTAGTTGATAATACATTTGCAACACCTTATCTTGTAAGACCTATCGAATATGGTGCTGATATCGTAGTTCATTCAGCAACTAAGTTCATAGGCGGACATGGCACAACACTTGGTGGTGTAATCGTAGACAGTGGTAAGTTTGACTGGGTTGCAGCAGCGGATAAGTTCCCATGGTTAGTAGAGCCAAATGTATCATATCACGGTGTAAGCTTTGCAAAGGATACAGCTCCAGCAGCATTTGTTACATATATCAGAGCTATCCTTCTTCGTGATACAGGTGCTACTATTTCACCTGTACATTCATTCATCTTCCTTCAGGGACTTGAAACATTATCGCTTCGTGTAGAAAGACACGTTGAGAATGCATTAAAGGTAGTTCAGTACTTAAAAGACCAGCCATTAGTAGAAAAGGTTAATCATCCATCTATCTCGACTAATGCAAAGCAGCAGGAGCTTTACAAGAAGTACTTCCCTAATGGTGGTGGTTCTATCTTCACATTTGAAATCAAGGGTGGAGCAGCACAAGCACAGAAGTTTATTGATAACCTTGAATTATTCTCACTTCTTGCAAATGTAGCCGATGTTAAGTCACTTGCTATACATCCAGCAAGCACAACACATTCAGAGTGCAACGAAGCAGAGCTTCTTGACCAGGGAATCAAGCCTAACACAATCAGACTTTCAATCGGTACAGAGAATATCGATGATATCATTGAGGATCTTGATGAAGCATTTAAGGCTATTCAGGAATAATTAATAAGTATTTATATGTAATATGGTTTTTAGAAAAGTGTTGAAACTTTATCATTTAAGTGATACATTTTATATAGAGTTTTACAAACAGATACGAAGGGAGATTTTATAATGATTTACGCATCACTTAATGCAAAAGAAGGAAATTATCAGTATCCAGCAGCAATAAAGACAGCACTTGACTTTCTTGCTAAGCCAGAAACAGCAGAGCTTCCAGTAGGAAGATACGAGCTTGATGGAGATAACATTTTCGTACTTATCCAGGATCAGACAACGGCTCCAGTAGAGAATAAGAGAGCAGAAAGCCATAGAAATTATATTGATATCCAGTATCTTTTCACAGGAAAGGAAGTACAGGGCTATGCACCACTTCTTCCAGGTGTAACAGGTGAAGAACCAGCAGGTAAGGATAATATATTCTATGCAGATGTAGAGAATGAGCAGTTCATAACATTACATCCAGGTGAATTCACAGTATACTTTACTAATGATATTCATCGTCCTAACTGCACAATGGATGAACCAGTTAACATTCATAAGGCAGTTGTAAAGATTAAGGAAAGCCTTATAAAGTAATCAGTTTAAGAATGGTTTATTAGAAACTATTAAAAAGTAAATTAAATTAGTGGATGACAGAAATAGTTTTATCATCCACTAATTTTTATTAATCTTTATACTCAATGCCAAAATAATCAAGATAAGTTTTAAATCTATCCTGAGCGGTAAGACAGGTATCAACTAAATATCCCTGTTCGTTTTTCCATTCCTTTAATCCACGGTAATAAAATTCCTTTATATCATCTTCTATAATAAATGGAGTTATGCCATTGCGAAGGCATTCCTTAAACATAATTAATCTGCCAACACGACCATTGCCATCTTGAAATGGGTGTATTTTTTCGAATTCATAATGAAATTCGATTATTTCTTTTAGAGATTTTTGCTTTATATTATTATAACTTTTAAGTAAAGCCTTTAATTCTTTGCATACATTTTCAGGCTTTGTAGTTGGCATGCCACCGACTTCATTTTCAATCCTTTTGTAATCACCGACAGCAAACCAGGATTTCCTGCTATCAGAAGTACCTGACTTTAATATCAGATGAAGCTGCTTGATAAGAGATTCACTTAGAGGATAGTTGGCTAAATCAATGATTAAGTCAATACACTTAAAATGATTAGCGGTTTCAACTATATCGTCAACATTGATGGTTTCATTCTGTATGCCTATTGTATTAGTTTCAAAAATATATCTTGTCTGGTCATGTGAAAGCTGGCTGCCTTCGATGTGATTGGAGTTATAAGTTAAATCAATTTGAATTTTATGGTATATTCCACCGGAAATTCCGGATTCTTTTTCAATAGTAAGACGGGTAAGTAAATCTCTGGGTATCATTGCGTTTCTTTTCTTTCTGACTGGTTTAACTGCATTTTTGGGTATTTTCCATGATTTACCGTCAATAATAGCGCCGGGTATCTTTCCATGTGAACAATAATTTCGTACACTTCTTTCGGAAATTTTCCATTTCTCTGCAGTTTCTTTGACATTTAGATACATTGTATTCACCTCCATCATAATTATTAACAGGAATTATTATATCATTACCGCAATATCTCAACTTTCATACAATGAATATGCGGGATATTTTTGCCGATAAGAATTATAATTGCCGGTAAATTAATATTTTATTCAAGTGAAGTTTGTTGATAAATGAATCGATAAATGGGTGATAGATGTAATCAAACAAATGTTAGATTACAATAAATAATGTTATACTTGACAAACAATATATACGCGTGATATACAATAATAAACTCTTTGCACTGCATATAAATCTACAGTACAAACTGAGCAGACCGGGATTATATGATATCTTATGCCTGTTATGTGAAAATAAGATTAAATCACATGATAATATAAAAGTATAATCCAGGAGTCGGGTCACACGCGTGACAGTGGAATCTTTTCTATCCACGGGACAGTAGTTGCTAATACTGATTCGTGGGTGTTTTTATATCTTTATTATTATATGCATTTCGCATACAACTCCCACATATCTTAGTGTTATAGGGTTACATAGATATAACATATATGAATATATTAATACTGATATTTGTATTTATATTTATACATGCGAAGTCGGATAAGTCTTGTTAACAGGAGGAATGAAATAATGGAAAAGAAAGAAAATGATTCAGGAAGTATCAGGGCTAAAGCTGGGGTACAGAATGGAATTGTATCGGAGGATGAATTCCAGAGAGTAGCTAATAAGGTATCATTTGTAACAATTATTGGTAATATACTGCTGTCAGTTATGAAGCTTATAGCAGGTTTTATAGCACATTCAAATGCGATGATAAGTGATGCCATACACTCAGCATCTGATGTTTTTAGTACATTTGTCGTTATTATTGGAATAAAACTTGCTTCAAAGAAAGCAGATAAGGAACACCCTTATGGACATGAAAGACTAGAGTGTGTTGCTGCAATCGTGCTTTCCATGGTATTGTTTATAACAGGCTTTGGAATAGGAGCTGCTGCACTTAAAAATATAACAAGCGGAGATTATAACAACATAGTAGTTCCAGGCGTTCTTGCACTTGTTGCAGCTATTGTATCAATAGTAAGTAAGGAAGCTATGTACTGGTATACAAGATATAATGCTAAAAGGATAGATTCAAGTGCGCTTATGGCGGATGCATGGCATCATCGTTCAGATGCCTTTTCATCAATAGGAGCACTCATAGGTATTGCTGGTGCAAGATTAGGATTTCCTATTATGGATTCAATCGCCAGTCTGATAATATTCGTATTTATCATAAAGGCAGCCTATGACATATTCAAGGATGCTATAGATAAGATGGTGGATCACGCATGTGATGATGCTACAGTCAGCCAGATACGTGAATGTGTCATGAAGCATGATGATGTATTAGGCATAGATATGCTCCAGACACGTATATTCGGTAATAAGATATATGTTGATTTAGAGATAGAAACAGATGGCTCGTATACACTTAGCAAGGCACATACAATAGCCGAAACGGTGCATGATGACATAGAGAAGAGCTTTCCTAAGGTAAAGCATATAATGGTGCATGTGAATCCAGCGGATGTGTAAATGCTTAAGCAATTAGTTCTTGAGCGTAGGATATATATGCGTATATAATTACTTTAATTATATATTTTTTATAGCAGTAAAGCAAAGGCACTTTTGTATTGTATTGATACAGGCGTACTTTGCTTTTTTATGTATAATAGGGGTAAAGCGTATTAGCAGCTGATACAATTTGCAAAAAAGAATAGAAATGAGGAATCAATATGAATGAAAGATTAAATGAAATTCTTAAAGCTCATACTAAGGAGTTTGAGGAAGTAAGTGATGCAATCTGGGAGCATCCTGAAACGAGATATCAGGAATTCCAGTCTTCCAGGATACAAATAGAGTTTCTTAAGGAAAGAGGCTTTAGGTTAACTGAGGAAATAGCTGGAATTAAGACAGCATTTGTTGCAGAAGCAGGAGAAGGAAAGCCTGTTATTGCATTCTTAGGAGAATTCGATGCACTTCCTGGACTAAGCCAGTATGCAGACTGCCCATATGAGAATGCCATAGAAGATGGCAAAGCAGGACATGGATGTGGACATAATCTCTTAGGAACAGGTGCTATGGAGGCTGCCTGTGTTATAAAGCAATATATAGAAGAGAACAATATAAAGGCTACTGTACGTTATTATGGATGTCCGGCTGAGGAGAGTGGTGCAGGAAAAGCATTTATGGTAAGAGAAGGCTGTTTTGATGATGTTGATTTTGCTTATGCATGGCATCCAATGTTTGAAACAGGAATTATGAATAAAACACTTGCTAATGTCAGGGTTATATATGACTTACAGGAAAAAGTTCACACGCAGCAGCTTGTCCTGAGGATGGAAGGAGTGCTCTTGATGCCTGCGAGCTTATGAATGTGGGAGTTAATTATTTAAGAGAGCATGTTAAAACGGACAGCCGAATGCATTATGCATATCTTAATGCAGGTGGAAGTGCACCTAATATAGTTCCACGTAAAGCAACACTTTTTATATGCATTACGTGCTCCCAAGGCATCGTATGTTAAGGAGCTTATAGAAAGAGTATCAGACGTGGCAAGAGGGGCAGCACTTATGACAGGAACGAAGTTGATATAAGAGTTGTCAGCGCATATGCAGATTTTCTTTCAGTTCCTGCAATGGATATGGTTATGGAGGACAGCATAATAGATAGTCCTTTAGTGGAATACACAGATGAGGAATATAAATATGCAAGCCAGTTTAATTCTAGGGAATATGATTTAAAAGATAATATAGATGCTTCATATTTGAGAATCTGCGAGGTGGAAGCCACGGTGTATTCACAGATGGCATTGCCTGTAAGCATATAGCTCAGCGCGTCGGGGATGAAGAGTATCTTGTCGGCATTCTCGAGCGCCACGTTGCCAGCCTTGC
>ENA-OQER01001078-OQER01001078.1-human-gut-metagenome-genome-assembly--contig:-NODE-1078-length-13965-cov-13.239196_pt1 | contig 13965 bp, 17 predicted proteins | sample MGYA00242797_ERZ504639 | MGnify/ENA primary metagenome ERZ504639 (study PRJEB26092, sample SAMD00036306) | human gut metagenome | host: Homo sapiens | study: EMG produced TPA metagenomics assembly of...
CTTTATGGGGTAAGGGGATTTTGTGTCTGCGACATTTCTGTTGTGCAAGAAATATGTACAATAAAATGAATTTTGTCGCTTTGCAAGCAAAATCCCACTAAACCCTATAGGTTGCGGATTTGAGGATATAATATTATATTTTATAGTGAGTTTTTGACTATTCTCAAAGTTCCTTAATGACTAATGACTAAATGACTAACTCCCCTAACCAATTGTTCATCTTAAGATGCAAAAATCGAGGTTACGTATTCCACACATAATCAGTAACTTGCAGCACTGTTTCTTGTCATTTTGAACAGCTTTGCTTAACAAGTTACCCCCGTTTTTGAACAAACAGCCGAAAAATGTATTATCTTTGCAGAAGAAAAGCAGCACTCGGCAATTTGAAAGCAAGATTTCATTGCGCTCGTTTGCATTTTCTTTACACCGTCAACCAATGAAAGTGCTCAGGGAGCCTCGCAGGAGGCATCTATTACGACCAAGGGCGGTCACAATAGACGACAGCCGCCGGTCATCTATTAAGACCCAAAAGGTGGCACTATCAGGCAGCTGGCAAAGTATTAAACTATCATTTCAAAAACCTACAGAACTATGATTAATTACAGCATCGTAAAGCGCAGCGTGAACGCAAACCTTATCGAAATCAACCAGGCAAATCACGCATCAACCAGGCAAAGAAGGAGGGCAAGACTCCACAGCCAGCCGACCTCGCACAATTTCTCTTACTTCATGAACACGAAGTAGACGGCGGAAATGAGGCAGAGGAAGGCTGCAAAGTGGTTCCAGTGCAGACTCTCATCCTGGAAGAGAATGTTGGCAATGACGGCGAAGACGATGAGGGATACGCATTCCTGTATCACCTTGAGCTGAACCAATGAGAAGGGGCCGCCGTTGTCGATAAAGCCAATACGGTTGGCGGGTACCTGACAGCAGTACTCAAAGAAAGCGATAGCCCAACTGAAAGCGATCACACCTACTAAGGGCCAGTGGCTGCTGACGCCTGTTTGCTGCAGTTTGAGGTGTCCATACCATGCAATAGTCATAAAGATATTGCTTAACACTAAGAGAAGTATTGTGTATATTCCGTTCATTGTTTTTTATTTGCAAAAGTACATAAATTACAGAAAAAGCAGTCGGTTTTGGGGAGAAAAGTGAAGAAGCGGGCTTTTATTTTCTTTTCACTCCTCTCACAGCCTCGCTCTCTAAAGGGTTCTCGGGCCAGTAATGTTTGGGATAACGGCGCTTCAGCTCCTTGCGTACCTCGAAGTAGGTGCCTTGCCAGAAACTGGCGAGGTCTTGCGTGAGCTGTACGGGTTTGAAGCCCGGAGACAGGAGCTCCATCAGCAGGCGTTGCCTGCCGTTGTCTACCTTGGGTGTCTGAGTCATACCGAAACATTCCTGCAGTCGTACACTCAATACTGGCGCCTCGGTTCCTGGCCGATAGTCGATGCGGATGCGACTGCCCGAAGGTACTGCGATATGGGTAGGAGCCAAATGGTCTATCTCTTCCTGAAGCTCGTAGGGAACTTGTGCCCATAGTATCTCGGCAAGGTCGAGTTTCCTGAGCTCGGCTGTGGTTGTTCTCAGCTTTCCCCCCTGTTCTATATAGAAGGGAAGCCAGGCAGAGGCGGTCGTCAACAGATGCTCGGTGGAAAGGTCGGGCACGTTCATTTCCGGGTGCCACTGTTTTACCTTTTCCACTCTCTGCTGCAGTCGTTTCACCTTCTCGTTCCAGTCGAGCATGCTGAGTCCTTCTTTTCTGACGGCAGAGCAGATGATGTCGATGATCTGTCCTTTGTCTGCGTCGTGGATGGGTTTGCTTTCTACGACGAGCTGCCCGATTCGTCTTTCACTTTGCATACGCACTGCTCCTGCCTTGCTGTCCCACGAGATATTGGTGAACGTAGATGTGGGCAGGTCGTTGATGCTGACGGGAGCGGAGAGGAATACCTTGCCCTTGGAGCCTGCTGAGTTGAGCGAAGCGATGGCAAGCCAGGAGTGCAGGGACATGGGATCGTTTCGGTCGATGAAGATGTTCTGTCCGCCCGACATTCTGAAGTTGCCGATATTGTCGACAGCCATGGCAATTCGCTCCGGATAGGCTGAGGCGATCAGGCTTCCCACTTCCTCAGGGTCGACAGGATGGTTGTCCTCCTTTACCTTGAGCATCCTGCGATACTCCTGGGCTATCTGTGAGATGCGTGCCCATTTACCAAGTTCTTCTCTCTCTTTGTGAACGCAGCATGGCGATGCGGAGTGTCATGTCTGAGTCCTCATGTTCGCTCATTGGGTCTTTCTCCTCCAGTACGGCTGCCATGTCGCATGCCAAGGCTTTCTGTGCATCTGTCTTGGAGTTGAGCATCATCTTGGCTATGCGGGGATGGCAGGGCAGGGATGCCATCTTTCTGCCAAGTAGCGTGACACTACCGTCCTCGTTGATTGCTTGAAGTGAAAGGAGTAAGTGTTTGGCATTAAATATGTTGCTATTGGAAGGAGGCGTGAGCCAGGGGAGCGACATGGGGTCGCTCTCGCCAAAGGCTGCAATGTCGAGAACCATCGGGGTGAGGTCGGCTTCTTCTATCTCGGGCTTTCTTTGTTCCTGCATCAGGTGTTCTGAGGTTTTCGACCATAGTCGGTAGCAGATTCCTTCTGCCACTCTGCCTGCTCGTCCTCTTCGCTGGATGGCCATGTCTTTACTGATGCGCACAGTCTCAAGATGACTGAGCCCTGTCCGGACATCGTACACCAACTGACGGCAAAATCCTGAGTCTATTACGATTCTCACGCCTTCGATGGTGAGTGATGTCTCGGCAATGGGGGTGGCGAGAACGATTTTGCGCTCGCTTGAAGGGAAGGGGCTATGGTTTTTCGTTGTCGCTCGGGCGAGAGATTGCCATAGAGTGGATACACCTGTGTCTGTGTGCCGGCAAGAGTAGCGATAAGGAGTTGCTCGCATCTCTGTATGTCGGCTTGTCCGGGCAGGAAGGCAAGGATGTCGCCCTCGTGTTCGTGGTGGGCCCGCATCACGGCAGCTGCCACCTCTTTATATATTGTGTACTTGTCGGTATCGGTCTCGGCATAGAGGGTCTTCACGGGAAACATTCTTCCGGCACACTCGATGAGCGGTGCATGAAGGGCCTGACAGATGGCAGATGTGTCGATAGTGGCCGACATGATGATGATTTTCAGGTCGGGGCGGATGATATTTTGTGCCTGCAGGGTCAGTGCCAATGCCAGGTCGGAATGGATGCTTCTTTCGTGGAACTCGTCGAAGATAATCACGTCGACACCCTCGAGGGTGGCATCTTTGACGAGCATTCGGGTAAGGATGCCTTCGGTGAGAACTTCGATGCGTGTCTCGGCCGACACCTTGTTCTCAAATCGTACACGATAGCCTACCGTCTTGCCTGCTGGTTCACTTATGAGACTTGCCATTCGTTCGGCTATCTGCCGGGCGGCGAGACGTCTGGGTTCCAACATGAGGATTTTCCCCTTGCCGTTCATTCCTTCGAGGATGGTGAGAGGCAGCAGGGTAGACTTGCCGGCTCCTGGAGGGGCTGTGACAACAAGATTAGCCGACTCTCTCAAGGTTTGATTGATGGAGTCGGCTATGCTGAATGCAGGCAAGTTGCTGGCCAAGGAATTGATTCTCGTATTATCTGTCATGAATGGAGTGAGGCATACAGGGGTGATGGTTATTTGATGTATTTCAGGATCTGTCTGCTCTTTCTGCCTTTCCTGGCAGGCAGAGGCATGAATCCCTCGGTGAGTCCTGTCTTCTCGGTCATGGCATCAAAGACGGCAGCTGCATACTTGTCAAGTTTCTGCTTGGCGAGTTCGGCATGGATGGCATCCTCGTCGTAGTTGTCGGCATAGAGCAGGGTGTGCAGGTCGTCGATGTATTTCTGCGGAATGTTACGGTGCGGCATCCTGCTTTTTATCTGCATGATTTGTGCGATGATAGGCTCGTCGGTCTTCGCAGCTATGGCTTCTGCCTTTCGCTTCTCGTAGTTGGTGAAGGTGATGGTGTCAGCGCTTGCCAGTCTTCTGTCATGGCCGACTGTGAGGTGAGCTGGCTGTAACCGAAATATCGGATGAGCGAGATGTGGCTGTTCCACCTAAAGCGGTGAGATATTCTTTCTCCAAGGGTGTGGTGGCGATGATGAGTTCTGCCGACTTGCACATTGTCTTCTGATAGATAAGGGTTTGCAGGCTTCTCTTCATGCCAGGATTATGGCAGTTTCTCTCCGAGATATCGCCCAAAGGACAAACGATGTATGGGATTCCCATCTTTCTGGAACGTTGTGCCAGTCGGAATCCTGGTATGACCATGCACCAAGAAACAATACCACGTCGGCATCCTCGATGTTGTCGGCGATGTCGAGTCTCTGCTGTAAGTCTCTATATAGGCTTTGTACATGGCGTATTGCCTTTTTTTCTTGGTTATGAATAAATATATTTTCATCGTTGATTATTTAAGCTTTTTGTAAACAGTCTCACTGAGTCCTTGCATTGTCCTCAAAGTTTGTGGCTGGTGAAGTCGTTCTTGTCGCTCGCCAGTAACGCACTTGTTGGCGAAGTTTCGCCAGATGATTCCGTAATCGTAGAAGGGCAACTTATACGTAGGAATGAGAGAATCGAAACAGGCGACTGCCCTGTGGGCGATGATGGTTCGAAGAACGATGAGCAGCAACAGAGCAAAACCTGCACAGCCCGTCAGTATCCAGTCTTTCATCACGACGGAGCACGCCAAAGCTGCTATAGAGGCGATGAGGCTGAGGTGAGGAAAGAGATGGTCGAAGAACATCAGGGTTCTCATAGACAGGTTGCGATTGAGTGACTTGCGCGAAGCCTGCAGGTAGAGGCTCTTGTTGTGCCAGCTCTTATCGGTAGGGGCTTCCTGCTGAAGCCATGCTGATGGTGCCAGTTCGACAGCAGTGTCGCCACACAGGGCATACTTGTTGACCAGGAAGTCATATTCGCCGCGCACATATTCCAAGTTGCCCTGATAGCCCTGCTCGCGCATGAAGTCGCTCTTGCGGAAGATGACGTTGGGCATATTGGTGCGGTAGCCGTAGGAGCGTTGTGCTCTGCGCAACAGGTAATAGGCTTTTCTGATCATGTCGAACCGGCGCACACTCTTGCAACTTTCCTCTGTGCTTACGTAGCCTAATACCAGATGGTTAGGTTCCTGGCACTGACGGGTCATGCTGGCAAGCCAGTCCTCGCTGCAGGCCATGCAGGCAGGTTCGGTGAGCAGAATCCACTCATACTTGGCAGCTTTCACACCTACGGTAATCTGCAGTTTCTTTCGGCTCATATAGCGTGAGCTCTCTGGTATGAAGGTATAATAAAGGTGTGGTTTTTCTGAAGACTGACGTTTCAGAATCGATCGTCTCACCGTCGCTGCTCTGGCAGACAACCACTACCTGATAGTCGGCAGGATATTTCTGCTCAAGGAAAGTATGCAGGTTGCGTTCCAGCTCAGGCAGGTTGTCATGAGCTGTGATAAGTATGGTGACTGGAGGAAGTGGCAGGGATGCGGTTGCATCTTCAGTCGTTCCCTCGGCAGACTGTTCTTCCTCTTTATTGAGACGCAATGAGCGCAGAAATGGATTGATCAGCGATCCGAGGACTGCCAATAAAACCACTGCTGCGCCAGCGATAATAGTAGTTAAACTGATTATCATCATTTTAGTTTTTTAACTTCCTCGTTTGAGAAAGTTGAGTTATTTTCTTTTCTCGTATTGTTAAGGTGCCTTACATTTCTTCTGTGGTGTAGCCTTTGGGCAACTGACGGCAGTTGTACTGACTTGCCATAATCTCGCCATAGGCTCCTGCCGAACGGAGTGCAATGAGGTCGCCACGATGGGTCTTGTTCAGGTCGATAGCCTTGGCAAAGACGTCGCTTGACTCACAGATTGGGCCTACTACATCGTAGGTTTCTACAGGCTCCTCGCTTGTGATGTTCTCTATTTTGTGATAAGCCTGGTAGAGGGCAGGGCGTATGAGGTCGGTCATGCCGGCATCTACGATGGCAAACTGCTTGGCTGTGCCTTGTTTTACATAGAGGGTTCTTGTGATGAGTGATCCCATTTGGCCTACCACTGCACGGCCCAATTCGAAATGCACCTTCTGTCCGTCGCGCAGTTTCAGGTGCTTGGCATAGGTGTCGAAGTAAGACTTGAAGTCGGGTATGGGTACGCGGTTGGGATGCTTGTAGTCTATGCCGAGTCCGCCGCCCACATTGATGTTCTTTTCTTCGATGTGGTGAGCTTCCAACTGGTTTTGCAGTTCATTGATTCTGTTGCAGAGAGCCTCGAAGTCACCCATGTCAAGTATCTGACTGCCAATGTGGAAGTGCAGGCCGAGGAACTTGATGTTCTTCATGGTAGCAGCTTCTGCAATGACACTCTCCATGTCTTGCATGGCAATACCGAATTTGTTTTCTGCCAGTCCTGTGGTGATGTTGGCATGTGTGTGTGCTCCTACGTTAGGATTGATGCGAAAGCAAACCTGTGCTGTCTTGTTCTTTCTGGCAGCCAGCTCGTTGATGATTTCCAGTTCGGGAATACTCTCCACGTTGAAGCAGAAGATGCCTTTCTCCAGTCCGAGATTGATTTCCCAGTCGCTCTTGCCCACACCGGCATATACGATTTTGTTGGCAGGAAATCCTGCATTGACAGCAGCTTGTATTTCTCCTCCGCTCACGCAGTCGGCTCCTAATCCTGCCTGGCTGATGATGCCCAGCACTTTAGGATTGGCGTTTGCTTTTACGGCATAGTGTACCTCGAAACCAGGATGTTTACCTGCTTCCTCGCAGATGGTTCTGAGGGTTTGTCTCAGCAGGGCTGTGTCGTAATAGTAGAACGGAGTCTGTGTCTCCTGAAACTTATCTATAGGAAATGTTCCTTTCATTTCGCTTAAATCTAAAATTAATATCTTATATAGTCAAATTAGAATATCCAATTTATTGTAAATCAGAATATCCAACGAAGAGTGAGTAGGAAGCATTGCATACGAATTCTTCACTCATCACTCTTCGTTCTTCACTTAAATTACTTCTCAAACAGGTTGTTGCTCAAGTTCTGCAAAGCCTGCTTCTTGTCTCTTTCTCGGATGAGGAATGAGATGTTGTAGTTGGAACCTCCGTAAGAAATCATTCTTACAGGGATGTTCTTCATTGCCTCTGTGGCAAGTGTCTCGAAACCTACGTTGCTCCAGTCGAGGTCGCCTACCACGCAGATGATACACATATCTGTGTCGACAGTGACAGTACCATATTTCTTCAACTCGTTGACGATGTCGTTCAGGTGGGCATCATTGTCAATACTCATGCTTACACCCACCTCAGAGGTGGCAATCATGTCGATAGGAGTCTGATAGCTCTCGAAGATCTCGAACACCTTGCGCAGGAAACCTGTAGCCAGCAACATGCGACTGCTCTTGATCTTGATGGCGGTGATGTTGTCCTTGGCTGCCACAGCCTTGATCTTGCCACGTACTATCACGTTGTCGATGATGGTTCCGTCGGCCTTAGGGTCGAGGGTGTTCTTCAGTCTTACTGGAATGCCGGCATACTTGGCTGGCTGTACGCAGGTAGGGTGAAGAATCTTGGCACCGAAGTAAGCCAGCTCGGCAGCCTCTTCGAAGTTGAGCTGATGTACTGCCTCTGTATGCTCTACCACTCGTGGGTCGTTGTTGTGCATGCCATCGATGTCGGTCCATATCTGGATCTCGTCGGCAGGAAGGGCTGCACCGATGAGCGATGCTGTATAGTCGCTGCCGCCTCGCTGCAGGTTGTCAACCTCGCCATAAGCATTGCGGCAGATGAAACCTTGTGTGATGTAGATCTGCTGACCCTGGTTTTTCTCCATGATGTCGGCAAGCTTTTCCTTGATGTACTGTGGGTCTGGCTCTGCATTCTTGTCTGTGCGCATGAAGTCGAGCGCATTGAGCAGTACAGCCTTGATGCCCTGTTCCTTCAAGTAGTTGACCACCATGTTGGTGCTCATGATCTCACCCTGAGCCACGATGCTCTTCTCCTCGAAAGAGGTGAAAAGATCCTTGGTGAAGGAACGCAGATAATCGAATTCGCTATGAAGGAATTCACTTGTGGTTTTCTTCATCTCCTCGGTAGAGTAGAGCTCTTCCACATGCTGCATGTATTTCTTCTCCAAGTTGTTGATTACCTCGTTGGCACCCTCTGGATTCTTCTTATAGAGATAGTCAGAGATTTCAACGAGTGAGTTTGTTGTACCGCTCATCGCAGAAAGTACGATGAAAGTAGGTTCACCTGATTCTGTAACCAAGGAGGCTACTCCCTTCATGCGCTCAGGTGAGCCAACCGAAGTACCTCCGAATTTCATTACCTTCATAGTCTTAATATTATATTAATGTTTAATTTTATTGTTTAATTTTATTGTTTTATGTTTAATGAGGGTGTTGAATTCTTCACTCTTCACTCAACTTTCCTCGCCGTCTTCGGTCAGGTCGATGTGATTGTACTCATTGGTCACATCGTGCAGACTTCCGTCTTTGCATCGATATACGATGCCTGGGAACTTGTCGAGCATGGGGATGTTGTGGGTCGACATAACGACAGTAGTTCCTGCTTGGTGATGTCTTTCAGCAGCCTGACGATATGGCTTGCCGTTTCGGGGTCGAGGTTGCCTGTAGGCTCATCGGCAATGATGAGTTTAGGGTTGTTGAGCAATGCCCGTGCTATGGCAATGCGCTGCTGCTCGCCACCTGAAAGCTCATGAGGCATCTTGTCTGCTTTCTCGCTCATGCCCACCTCCTCGAGAACTTCTGAGATGCGTTCGTTGCGGGCCTTCTTGTTTTTCCAGCCTGTGGCTTTCAGTACAAACTCGAAGTTCTTGTGCACACTGCGGTCGTGCAGCAACTGGAAGTCCTGGAAGATGATGCCCAACTCCTTTCTCAGCGCAGGAATATCCTTGCGTCTGATGGTCGTGAGGTCTCTGCCTAAGATTTCTGCCTTCTCAGTCTCACCTTCTACGAGGTCGAGCTCGCAGTACAGGGTCTTGAGCAGTGAACTTTTTCCCGATCCTACCTTTCCGATGAGATAAGTGAACTCGCCCTCGTCAACATGGAAGTTCACGTCCTTGAGGATACACTTGTCGGCTTGGTAGATGCTTACGTTTTTATATTCTATCAACATCCTAATTTTTTCTCCTTATTATATATATGTATTACTTCATTTCACCTTTGCTCTTTGCTGTACGGCGCTTCTTGTCCCATTCTGGGTCGTGGCGCATCTGCAGTTCTTTTGCCACGTCCTCGATGCGCAGCTTTTTGCTGGTAAGCAGAACGATGAGGTGGTAGAGCAGGTCGGAGGATTCGTAAACGAGTTTCTCGTCGTTGCCGTTTGTGGCCTCGATGATGGTTTCCACTGCTTCTTCGCCTACCTTCTGTGCCATTTTGTTCACTCCTTTCTGGAACAGGCTGGTGGTATAGCTTCCCTCGGGCATTTCCTCATGACGCTTGTTGATGAAGTCCTGCAACTCTGAGAGGAAGAGGATAGGGTTCAGCGTGTTGTCCTCACCCCAGCAGGTGTCTGTTCCTTTATGGCAGGTTGGACCCTGTGGATGTACCTTGACGAGCAGCGTGTCTTTGTCGCAGTCGTTCTGAATGCTGACAAGGTTGAGGTAGTTGCCCGATGTCTCCCCTTTGGTCCACAGACAGTTGCGTGAACGGCTCCAGAAGGTGACTTTCTTTGTGGCTATGGTCTTTTCGTATGCCTCCTTGTTCATGAATCCCAACATCAGTACGTTTTTGGTTACTGCGTCCTGGATGATGGCTGGAACAAGGCCGCCCATTTTCTCGAAATCTATTTCCATTTCCATATCTATTTCTTTTTGCTTTATTTCTTAGTCTATATACTTCTGCTATGTGTTAGCTTCGTTTATTATATTCTCACGTTGATACCTTCATTGCGCAGGTATTTCTTGAGGTCGGGGATGGCAATCTCTCCGAAGTGGAACACACTGGCAGCCAGTGCTGCATCGGCCTTGCCCAAGGTGAAGGCATCACGGAAATGCTGCATGTTGCCAGCTCCTCCTGATGCAATGACCGGAATGCTCAGTTCGTCGGCAAGTCTTGCCAAAGCCTCATTGGCGAAACCTTGCTTCACGCCATCGTGGTCCATGCTGGTAAAGAGAATTTCGCCAGCACCACGGTCGGCTACTTCCTTTGCCCAGTCGAAGAGTCCCAGTTCCACTCTTTCTCTTCCTCCCTTTACGTAGCAGTGCCATCCGTCGCTGTCGAGCCGGGCGTCTATGGCACATACACACACCTGAGAGCCATAGTGTCCGGCTATCTCGTCGATGAGACCGGGGTTGCGTATGGCTGCACTGTTGATGCTTACCTTGTCGGCTCCGGCATTGAGAAGCCGGTCAACATCTTTCAGTTCGTTGATTCCTCCTCCCACGGTGAAAGGTATGTTGATTTGCTCGGCTACTCGTGTCACCATGTCGGCAAGGTCTTTCGCCCTTCAAAGCTGGCTGTGATGTCGAGAAACACGAGTTCGTCGGCTCCTGCATCGCTGTAGGCCTTGCCCAGTTCCACAGGGTCGCCTGCGCTGCGGAGGTTCACGAAGTTTGTGCCCTTTACGGTCTCTCCGTTCTTCACGTCAAGGCAGGGTATGATTCTCTTAGCCAAACCTTTGCTTATGTTTTGTTCAACCATATCTCTTTCTTCTTTTTCATTATTGCAGAAATCTCGCTATGGGGGACTCAAAGACCCAATTTGTCTATGTCGATTTTTCCCTCGTAGAAAGCTTTGCCGAACACCACCGCAGGAATGCCGGCTGTCTCCAAAGCATCTATATCCTCGTTGCAGCTTACACCTCCCGAGGCAATCAGATGGAGTTCGGGATAGGCTGCCATAATCTCTTTGTAGAGTTCGATGGCTGGCCCCTGAAGGGTTCCGTCCTTGCTGATCTCTGTGCAGAGCACGTTGCGCACACCCTTGTCGGTGTACTGTTTGAGGAAAGGAAGCAAGTCTTCTGCCGAGTCTTCCTTCCAGCCGTTGATAGATATTTTGCCGTTTCTTACGTCGGCTCCCAAGATAAGGCGCCCGGCTCCATATTTGTCTATCCAACTAAGGAAAAGCTCAGGGTTAGTTACAGCGATGCTCCTACTGTCACCATGGCAGCTCCTGCGTCGAATGCTTTCTCGATATCTTCCTCTGTCTTGATTCCGCCTCCGAAATCTACAGATAGCGAAGTGGCTGACGTGATGGCTTTCAGCACGTTGTCGTTGACGATATGCTTGGATTTGGCTCCGTCAAGATCCACCACATGTAGACGTTTGAACCCTAATTTCTCAAAGTGTTTTGCCACTTCGGCAGGGTTGTCGTCGTACACTTTCTTCTGGTCGTAGTCGCCTTTGGTGAGTCTTACGCATTGTCCACCAATGATGTCGATGGCTGGTATGAGTTCTATATTCATAGTTCCATAAAGTTCTTGAGGATTTGTTCTCCTACCTTTCCGCTCTTTTCGGGATGAAACTGGCAGGTGTAGAAATTGTCTTTGTGCAGAGCGGCACTGTAGGGCTGTATGTAGTTGGCCGTAGCAATGGTTTCCTGGCATAGCGGCACATAGTAGCTATGCACGAAATAAGTGTATGGATTTTCGCCCAGGTCTTTCATCAGGGGTGAAGAGAGGTCGTAGATTTCGTTCCATCCATGGCAGGCACCTTGTCCTGATGCTGCTGGGGCACAAACTTCTTCACGTCGACATCAAAGATGCCGATGCAGTCCACGTCTCCTTCTTCTGAATGCCGGCACAGGAGCTGCTGTCCCACGCATATTCCAAGACGGGTTGTGTGAGCGACTTAATGGTTTCGTCGAGCCCGTGTGCCTTGAGATAAAGCATGGCTTCTCTGGCCTGTCCCTGCCCGGGAAAGAGCACACGATCGGCCTTACGCAGGGTTTCTGCGTCGTCGGTGAGGATGGGGGAAATGCCGAGTCTCTTCATGGCATTCACCACGGAGTAGATGTTACCGGCGTTGTATTTTACGATTGCTACATCCATAAGCTGACGTTAATCTTAAGTTTACAGATGCAAAGATACGCATTTTCTTGCAATATAAAGAAAATATTGGCAAAAAGATTATAAAAGTGTGCGAATTTCTTTCAGATAGTAAGCGAAAATGGTATAATTATTCGTCTTTATTATCTGCGGAGCGTAAAATGATGGAAGTGGCTCCGATGGTAAAGAGTGTGCCGTCTTCTATGACGCGGCGCTCTCTGTCGCCCAAGATCACATTGTCGACAAAGGTTCCTGTATAGCTGGGACCGTCGCGCAATACATATTTCAAGTTGCCTTTCTTGTCGCGACTCACATTGATGACACAATGGTTCATGTCGACACTGGGGTCTACGGTCTCGATGGGGCAGTTGATGCCGCTGTTCTTCATGTATCGTCCTATGATGTTGTCGCCCATCTGCAGGGGAATGACCTGCTTGTAGGCGAAGACATTCTCTATCACAACGATAGAGCCAAAACCATGCTCGTTGGCTCTTTCGTCGAGCTTTTCCTCCTTTTGAGTCTCGCGCAGCTTGGACACACCCATGCGTATGCCGAACTGCTTGTTGCATTGTGGGCATACAAAGACGAGACTTTGTCCTGCCTGGTACTTGGTCTCGTCGAATGTGATAAAGTTGTCACACTTGGGGCATCTTACTCTTTTCATGCGCTTATTCTTTTACGAGGGTTACCCATCCGTCGGCAAAGGCCTCGTGATGGTGCAGCTGGTTGAGCGCTGTGTAAGCTTGTTGCTCGGTTTCATAGGAACCATAGACCACCTTTACATTGTTGGATGTAATGAGTACTCTGGTGTCCTTGAAGCCCTTGGCCTGCAGACTCTCCGTATAGGTAGCTGCATTGCGCTTGGTAACACGACTTGCCAGCACGATGCAATAGTGTGGCTTGGCTATTTCTTGCTTTTCAATCTCTGCTTTGTCTGTACGTTCGGCATTCCCCGCAATCTCTGTTTTCTTCTCGACTTCGCTGGCTACAGCCTCGAGTGCCTTAATGCTGTTGTCCTTTACCATTTCCTTAGGCATAAGACGGTTCAACATGCTGATGTCTACCTTGCTCTTCTGCACCTGTGGTGTGTCGAGTGGGGTAGAGAGCGTGAAGAAGGCAATAATGGCAATACATGCAGCCACGGCATTGCGCAGCCAGCTCTTTCTGATCTGTACGAAACTCGCCTGCTTTCCTCTTCCCTCCTCCTCTTGTTCGTTTAAGGACACAGTATCAGTTGTTGGCTTGTCGGCTGCCCTTGTTTTCTTCCACCTGTTGGTTGGAATTGCTGTCGAAAGGTATGATTTCGGCTGATGCCGCTGTCTCCTCGTTGCTGGCAGATGCGCCAAGCTCCGCAAGTGGCTGCATGACAAAGCCGTCCAGACCATAGTAGTTTGGAGTCAGCAGGCCAGCCTCGCAGGGCTTAAAGGTATATGTGCCCTGGCTGTTGAGGTAGAGAGTACCTATGTCCGTCAATTCGTATTTTCCGTTGATGTCGAGCTCGGCGCGAATCTCTCTCACGTCTTCTGCGATACGGCTCAGGGCATCAGGATAGCTGATGTCGTAGGCCTCTACATATGAAAGCGCGAGGAGTGAATCGTTCATGGTGAGCTGTGGATTGAAGCCAATAGTCCTCAGTGGTGGCAAAAACATGTTGTCTCTGCCATCATATCTTGCATCTACATGATGAGCCATGAAGCCTCCAAAGTCGGGGACTATCACGCAATCGTTGCTCAAAAGTAGGATCTCTATATGTCTTTCCAGTTCAATCACGTTTGCAAAGATAGTTATTTTTTTTCTTCCCGCCAACAATTTTATATAAAAAATAAGTAATAGACGATAAAAAGTTTTTATTTGTTTTGCCGTTTCAAAAAAAATATATTATCTTTGCCATATATATAAAATAAGGTATAGTG
>ENA-OQER01001079-OQER01001079.1-human-gut-metagenome-genome-assembly--contig:-NODE-1079-length-13962-cov-1.664040_pt1 | contig 13962 bp, 16 predicted proteins | sample MGYA00242797_ERZ504639 | MGnify/ENA primary metagenome ERZ504639 (study PRJEB26092, sample SAMD00036306) | human gut metagenome | host: Homo sapiens | study: EMG produced TPA metagenomics assembly of...
AAATTGATGTATATGCAGCAATGTTGTGAAAGATATTTTCAGAATGAAGTTGCATGGAAAGTCAGGATGCAATTGCATGTGAACTTAATTCATCAGGAATACTTCCACCGGCTGAGTATAAAGCAAGCACAGGAAGCAATTATCAGACATGCTTTAAGACAAAAGAAAAGTCGGAGTGGACTTCAGTCATGGTAAGGAGAATCCTTACAAATGAGGTTTATATAGGTAATCTCGTACAGGGAAAACAGACAACACCGAATCACAAGGTCAAAAAGACCATAATCAAAGAAAAATGCGAATGGATAAGGATTGAAAAGAACCATGAGCGGTTATCACGGACAGGGATTTTGAAGTAGTACAGAGATTGCTTGCAATGGATACAAGAACATCACCGGACAGAGAGGAAGTTTATCCGCTGTCAGGGGTAGTTACCTGTGGCGGCTGTGGGATTCCCATGGTAAGAAAAACTTCAAAAGTGGGTGGCAAAACTTATGCCTATTATCTGTGTGCAACCCATAAGGATTCAAAGCAGTGCAGTTCCCACAGAATTTCCACGGATAAGTTGGAAGAAGTGGTGCTAGAGCTTTTACAGACACACATTGATAACATGATTGACCTTAAAAGAATTCTTTCTTTTATCGGCAACGTGCCGTTTCAGCAGCTTGATATGAAAAAGCTTGAGGAAAGGCGTGAAAAGAAACAGGCAGAGGTAGACAGATGTGCAGACCTCAGAGGAATGCTTTATGAGGATATGAAGGATGGCATTATCTCAAAGGAAGATTACAAAGAGCTTCATACAGCATATGAGCAGAGGAAAAAGAGTGCCGAGATTGCCATTCACCAGATTGAATTGGAAATGGAAGATGTGCTGAATCGTAAGAGCAAAGGCTTTGTATGGCTTGATTATTTTACGGAACATAAAAATATCGAGAAGCTTACAAGGGAAGTGGTTGTATCTCTTATCCGTGAAATAAAGGTATTTGATAAAACCCACATTGAAGTAGTGTTTGACTTTGATGACTGCTACAAAGAATGTCTTAATGTTATTGCAAGTCAGGGGCATTCGGTTGAGGTGGACAGTACAGGAAAACTGAATATCAGATTAAAGGAGGCTGTGTAGTATGGCAAGAAAGAGCAGAAAAAATATGCCGGTTGCAGTTGCAGAGCCGACTGACAATCTGACGGCAAAAGCAGTTTTAAGCATGGATAAGGAGGCAAAACCATATCAGGTTGGAATCTATGCGAGACTTTCATTTGAATCAGAGGCGAATAAGGAAAGAGATACTGTAGACACACAGATAGCATATATCAGGGAATTTATTAATTCGCAGGATGATATGGTAGAGGTTGAGGTCTATGCCGATATATCGGTGACAGGAACTACTTTTGAAAGACCAGAATTTGACCGGATGATTCAGGATATAAGGGCTGGCAGGATTAATACTGTTATTACCCGTGACCTTAGCAGACTTGGGAGAAATTATGTGGAAGCAGGCAACTACATTGAGAGGGTATTTCCTTTTCTTGATGTGAGATATATTGCTATCACAGATGATTTTGATACTGCAAGACCGGGAACTGATTTATCCGTACCGCTTAAGAATATTGTGAACGAATATTATTCCAAAGACCTTTCAAAGAAGTAGAGACCGGAAAGCATAGTATTTGGGCACAGGGCGGCTTCAGCGAGGGAACGCCACCATATGGATATTACAGGGCTACAGATGGTTCAAGAAAGCTTTTGATTGATGAAGAGGTATCTGACAATGTAGTTAGAATTTTTAATATATTTTTGGATGGGAAGGGATATGCTGGTATTGCAAAGACTTTGCAAAACGAAGGAATTCTTTCACCTCCGAAATACAGATTCTATAAGTCAGGAAAGATTGAACTTGCTGAAAAAGCAAGAGAATGGCACTATTCGCATGTAAAAGAGATACTCCAAGGGGAATATTACATTGGAAATATTGTTCATGGAAAGCAAAGGAAGGCTCTTGATACCGGGAGAAAGAATGTTAAAACAGATGCATCAACATGGCAGCGAATAGAAAAATGTTCATGAACCAATAATTGATAAGGACACTTTCTACAAAACAAGGGAGAGAATGGAGCATATCAAAAAGAAGCATTTAGAAGCATCAAAACCTAAAGCTGATGTTCCAAATAAGCCGGATAATATTCTGGTATATAAAACAAAATGCGCCTGTTGTGGAGGCAGTGTATTGATTGGCAGGCATCACACTTATTCAGAAAAGTTCTATTATAAGTGTAAGAACCGTAGAAAATTAGCTAGGCTATGTGAAAATAAGTACTCTTATGATTATTCTGAGGTTATGGATAGTGTTTTTTCTGTTATCCGTCAGCATATGAGTTTGTGTGTTGAGAAAACAAAGTTTGTTCAGAAGATGAACAGCAGAAAAGAGAATGTTCTTCAATATGATATTTATACCAAGCAGATAGCAAAACTTCAAAATGATGTAAGAAGAATTACCGCTAACAAAAGTGGTTTGTATGAAGATTATAGGGAACAGTTAATCACTGCGGAAGAACTGTGCCAGTATCAGAGAGAATGATGAAAGCAGGAGTAAATGAGATTGAAAGCGCAGATTACTGAATTGCTTCATCGAAAGAAGTCTGTATGAAAAAGAATTTCAATATTGATGAAGGATGGGAAGAAACTGTCAATAAATATATGGCTAAAAGAAAACTTACAAAGGAGCTTGTGGATGCTTTTGTATCGGAAATTGTTTTTTATGATGGCAATATAGAAGTTAAGCTCTTGTATGATGATTTCCTAAAGGAGCTGCTTAAAGTGGCAGAAGAAAGAGAGGTGAGCAGCAATGGATAAGACGATAGCTCTCTATATGAGATTATCAGATGAAGATGACAACTTGGCTGCTCATGAGGAAAGTAACAGTATTTCCCATCAGCGAAAGTTAATGCTTGATCATATCCAGAAACTGCCTGAACTAAAGGACTGCAACATAATGGAATTTTCAGATGATGGATATTCCGGAGCAGACTTTAGCAGACCTAATTTTGTAAAAATGATGGATCTGGTAAAGGCTGGTAAGATTCAGGTTATTGTGACGAAGGACTACAGCAGACTCGGACGAGATTATCTTGAAGTTGGTAACTATATGGAATGTATATTTCCGGTTCTTCAGGTAAGATATATCAGCGTGAATGATAATTACGATTCTGCTAACAGCTTTGGTTCAACCGGAGGTATGAGTGTTGCACTGAAAAATCTTGTGAATGCATTGTATTGTAAGGATGCATCAAAAAAGGTAAGAGCCGCTAAGGCAGTGTTGGCTAAGCAGGGAAAGTACATTGCTGCATTTGCTCCTTTTGGATACCAGAAAAGTGAAGATGATAAGCATATGTTAGTGCCTGACCCAGTAACAGCACCTGTTGTCCAGCTGATATTTGAACTGGCTATTAAAGGCATGAAATACACCGAGATTGCAAATTATCTGAATAATAATGGATATGATAGCATATTTGAGTATTACCAAAAGATTGGAGTTAAGAGATGTTATGAAAGGGATATTGGTGAGCACATGTGGAGTGCCAGTACAGTAATGGAGATTTTATATAATGAAGTCTATATTGGTTCTGTAATCAATAACAAGACGGCTGATAATATTGATACCGGTCATCAGGTTGTGCAGAGAGATAAAGAGGACTGGATAATTGTTGAAAACTGTCATGAACCATTAGTTTCTGTGGAAGACTTCAAGCTTGCTCACAAGATGATAGCAAGACGAGAAGTGACGAAGAGAAAACCAAATGGAAAGTGGCGTAAATCGTATATTCGCTGTGGAATATGTGGTAAGGGACTTTATAAATACGGAAATAAATCCTCATACAGATGCCACAACGGGTCATGTGTCACGTATTAGAGGTGAAGAACTTGAGGCGACACTTCTAGACATTGCTAGAAATATGGCATTGGCTCAGTTGCAGGAATTGAGTTGAAAACTGATGGACGGTAATTGTCCAGATAATCTTGAAAGGGAAATCGAATCACTTAAAAAGTCAAAGGCACACTATGCAAAGCTAAAGTTTGAGATATACGATGATTATACAAAAACAAATATCACTCGTGAATCAGATGGCAAAAAAGACTGCAGAAGTTAAGCAGAAAATCGCAGAGATAGAAAGTCTGATTACAGAGAAGCAGGAAACACTTGATATGCAAAAGGATCTCTTTCTTGATGCAAAGCAGGAACAGCTAACAAAGCTTAGTAAGTTGGATGAGTTTGATGAAGAAGTAATCAGATATCTCATTGATTATGTGTTGGTGTATGATAATGAGCATATTGAAATCAGATGGAACTTTGATGACTTTCAGGCTGGATGATGGTATAATCAGTAGTAATAGCGAGAAAACAAAATTATAAAGAAGTAACATGGGGAATCTTGCTAAAGGTTCCCCATTGATAAAATTAATTTTTTTTTGTTTCTTACTTGACACGAGCAGAGGTTCAACGGGTGATTATTCGGGAAAATCAGGAGATTGAGCTTACGTATACTGAGTTTGAGATTTTCAAGCTTCTTGCAAAGCATCCGGGAATAGTGTTCAGCAAGGAACGGATTTATGACATTGTGTGGAAAGAATCATATTCCGGTGATTACAACATCGTCATGAGCCATATCCGTAATATTCGGGAGAAGATAGAGGATAACCCAAGCAAGCCAACCTATATACAGACTGTTTGGGGAGTCGGCTATCGGTTCAATAAAAATTTAACTCCCCTTTCGAAATGGTGTGTCTGAATGAAAAACATGTATAATTCTGCATTTTTGATGTATAAATCTACATTAAGGTTAATTTAAAAACGAATTTGTTTGAAATTTCACCAAATCAATGGAGGTGTTTGATTATGAAAAAAAGAATAATTGCAGTAATTGTAATTTTAGCTGTATTAGTAGCTCTATTCTTTATTGGCACAGGTTTTCAAAAAAGAATGGATGTCGTATTAGTTGATTACTCTGTATCAGAGGATGGAACGGAGATCACGCTTGATGTAGGAATTCCAACATCTACAGGATATATCAGAGGATTTAAAGACAATGGAAGTGGAGTAAAACCACATTATCTTACATTTTTTTCGACATTTGGTGGAATAAACAGTCCGATTGGAGCAGAGCATAGCTTCCAATTAGAGCTTACTTCGGATGATACAGAAATTTATTTTAACAGACCGGAGGGAGGTTACGAGTTGATTTTAGTGAAAGATGAAGAAACAGGTCAATGGCTCAGACAAGTGGAATAGGTGAAGAAAATAACACTATTTTGAAGCAACCATTCTTGAAATTCGTGATAATTATTTTTTAGTAGAACCAGTAGAGGGTAGTCAAGAATTAAACAATGCAGATCTGATTACAGTACCAATGAAAAACATAGGTACTGCTCCACAACCAAATGTTGGTGACATTATTGAAATAGCATATAACGGAGAAATTGCAGAAGTTATCCAGCACAGATAACAGAGGTTTACGGTATCAAAGTTGTCAAAGAAGCAGAACAATGGGATTTAATTCCTATGGTCATGGTAAATGGCGAGTTATATATTGACACAGGTCATGAAAGTACAGTAGAAGCCCGTTGTGGTGTTATGGATGGAGAGATTACGTCAGAAGTAGACGGAAGTGAAAAGCCAACAAAAGACAATCAATCTAACTTTGGTACAGGCTATGGATATCAATATGGTTCACAAGAAGGCATAATCGAGATTAATATGAATGAAAAATGGTGGGTTTTTGCAACAGAAAAAGTCCTGGCCAGTAGTGAACTTATGATAGACCCAGTTGCAGTAGTAAGTATTCATAATGTTTTCACAGGAGAAAATGCGAACATCACTGAAAATGAGGATATCAGAACTATATCTAATATATTATGTGGTGATGCATGGAATACAGAAGGTACAACTGATTGTTTAAGCAACATTGAAATTACAATCAACGAAGAAACATACAAATATCATTCCGATTGTGGTACATTCAACGATAATGTAAATCAGAACTATTTATCACTGGATGACGAAAGGAAAGCTGTGGTAAATGCCATTTTTTCAGAGTATATATCACTCACAGCCACAGAAGTTCCAGCAGAATAAATTTTACAAAGGCTACCCGGTCAAAAAAAATTGGATAGCTTTTATTATGTTTTAAACCTAAACTCAATTTCAATCCAGTCAGCAAAACTAATCTTTATCATATCCAAGCAAATCAATAGCTCAAATTGCATTAACTTCTTAAAATGTATAAATAACAGGATAGTTGGGTTAAGTAATATCAGAAACACTTTTCCGAAAAGGGAGAAATTTAATAGCATAGAAACAGACAATTAAGAAACAAAAACAATGGCAGACGCTAAAACAGAAAAACAGAAAGTACAGGAAATAACGGAGAAGTTGGAGTAGGGTATCAAGGAACTTTTTGAAAGCGAGAAGTACAAGATTTATCTGAATACCATGTCAAAATTTCATAATTACAGCTTTAACAACACAATGTTAATTGCAATGCAAAAGCCTGACGCTACGTTAGTGGTCGGATTCAAGGAATATACTTTGCCGAATAAACAGGGGGGACGATAATGCAGGATGTTATGAATGTTAATCAGAAAGAATATAAAATTGTGAAGTTATTAGGACATGGAAAAGGTGGTTATTCCTATTTGGCAGAACGGGAAGGTAAATTTTATGTGTTAAAACAGATACACCATGAGCCATGTGAATATTACTCATTTGGCAATAAAATCGAAGCAGAACAAAATGATTATAACAGACTGTTGCAGACAGGAATCAGAATTCCAAGAATGTTAGACATTGATGTAGCAAATGAAAGAATATTAAAAGAGTATATTGACTATGAATGTAACAATTACATGGATGAATGGAATTTGAAAATTTGGGGGATTAAGTACTGGTCTAAGACAACGGAATTTATTGATTATATGGAGCAGCATTAGTTATGTAACTCAAGATTTTGTTCAATCCAAATCTCTTATAATCCTCAAAACTTGTTGATTTTACACGAAAAAAACTATACTATAGATAGTACCTATTATTAGAGTCAGAGCGTAGAGCAGAAAAAGATACGAGGAAGTAATGATGAGAACAGAAGATAAAACAAGAATGACAGAGGGAAGCATTTCCAGAAAAATTATTTTATTTGCGATTCCGCTGTTTCTTGGAAATTTGTTTCAGCAATTGTATAACACGGCAGATTCACTGATCGTAGGAAATTATCTCGGCAGCAATGCGTTGGCGGCAGTCAGCTCATCCGGGAATCTGATTTTTCTGATGGTTGGATTTATCAATGGCATCGCAATGGGTGCAGGTGTTGTAATTGCCAGATATTATGGAGCGAAAGACAGGGCAAATCTGGAGAAATCAATCCACACAACGGTTGCGTTTGGAATTGCAGCAGGAATTGCATTGACAGTGATCGGCATGCTTTTAGCACCGAAGATCCTGGTGTTGATGGGAACACCCGCAGAGGTGCTTCCGGAATCTATCACCTATTTCCGCACTTATTTTGCAGGCTCTATCGGAGTGATCATGTACAATATTTTTGTAGGGATTTTGCAGTCGGTTGGAGACAGCAGACATCCGCTGATTTATCTGATCATTTCTTCCTGTATCAATGTGGTGCTGGATATTTTCTTTATTTCAGGATTGGGGATGGGAGTCGGTGCAGCCGCTTTGGCAACAGCGATTTCCCAATTTGTAAGTGCATTCTTATGTCTGATCCATCTTCTGAGAGCAAAAGAAGAATATAGGCTTCAGTTAAATAAAATCCGTTTTGACAGACAGATGCTGTGGCAGATCATACAAAACGGTGTGCCGTCCGGCTTTCAGAATTCTGTGATCGCCATTGCGAATGTTTTTGTGCAGACAAATATCAATGCATTTGGGAAAATGGCGATGGCAGGATGTGGATCTTATTCCAAAATCGAAGGATTTGCGTTTCTGCCGGTGACCTGTTTTACGATGGCGCTGACCACTTTTGTCAGCCAGAACCTTGGTGCAAAGCAGTATGACCGTGCAAAAAAAGGAGCGAGGTTTGGCGTTCTCTGTTCGATTATCATTGCAGAATTGATCGGAGTTGTGATTTATACAGCCGCACCGGTGCTTATTGCAGCCTTTAACAGTGAACCGGATGTAGTACATTATGGAGTTATGCAGTCGAGAACCATTGCGTTGTTCTATTTTCTGCTGGCTTTTTCCCACTGCATCGCTGCGGTGCTTCGTGGTTCGGGAAATGCATCGGTTCCGATGATCGTTATGCTGTGTGTATGGTGTCTGTTCCGTGTAAGCTATATCACGGTTACGGTTCATTTTATCCCGGACATCCGCGTGATCTTCTGGGCGTATCCATTGACCTGGAGTATTAGTTCAGTCATTTTTCCTTGCTTTATTTTTGCGTGGAAAATGGGTGTATGGGTTTGAAAAGAGAAAATAAGCAGCTTATCCGGCGTAGGGGAAAAGCTTGACAATTTCAGCTTTACGTCTAAAATAATATCATATGAATTTGAATGAGACTGATGCATAAAAGAAATGTATCAGTCTTATCTTATGCAGAGGAGAACCGGAATTTATGAAAAAAAAGTGGAACCATGAAAAAAATGCTCACCTATTATAAACCTTACATGCGTGTGTTCTGGACAGACATGTTTTTCGCAACGCTCTCTGCGGCGGTTGCCCTGATCATTCCGCTGGTCGTGCGGTATGTGACCTACAATCTTGTGTACCGTGAGCCGGCAGAGATTTTGCATCAGGCAGCATACATCGCCATTGGACTGTTTGCGCTGGTGGCGGTTGACTGTTACAGTAAATTCTACATTTGTAATTATGGACATGTGATGGGAGCGAAAATCGAGTATGACATGCGTGCGGAAATTTTCGCACATTATCAGAAACTGTCCTTTTCCTTTTATGATGACCAGAAAGTCGGACAGCTGATGAGCCGTATCACAACCGATCTTTTTGATATCAGTGACTGATGCATCATGGACCGGAGAACATCATTCTGTCCGTGATCAAATTGCCGGAGCACTGATCATTCTTGTGAACATCAACCCAATGCTCGCAGTTGCAGCCTTTGCAATTCTGCCGTTCATGCTGATCTATGCATTTGTCCTGAATAAAAAAAATGCGTCTCGCATTCAAACAGAACCGTGTAAAAATTGCGGACATCAATGCGCAGATCGAGGATAACTTATCCGGTATCCGGGTGGTAAAATCTTTTGCCAACGAAGAGATTGAAAACCGCAAGTTTAAACAAGGCAATGACGGTTTCCTTGCAGCCAAGAAAAACAGCTATTTTTACATGGGAAGTTATCAGGCAGGGCTTGGAGCGTTTACGACACTCATTCAGGTCAGCGTGATCCTGACAGGTACGGTGCTGATCGCAAAAGGCAGTGTGGATGTCAGCGACCTTGTCACATTTATGCTCTATATCAGTGTGTTTACGGATCCGGTCCGCACCCTCATTGATTTCACAGAGCAGTTTCAGAATGGTTATACCGGGTTTGAACGTTTTCAGGAGATCCTCGCCATTCATCCGGATATCGAGGACAAAAAAGATGCAGTGGAACTTAAGGATGTAAAGGGAGATATTACTTTTGAAAATGTTTCATTCCAGTATGAGGAAAACACGGAAAAAGTGTTGAACCATATCAGTTTAAATGTTCCGGCGGGGGCTTACATGGCATTAGTCGGTTCCTCCGGCGCAGGAAAAGTACGCTCTGTTCCTCATTCCACGTTTCTATGACGTGACGGGCGGCGCAGTAAAAATCGATGGAAAAGATGTGCGTGATCTCACCTTAAAGAGTCTGCGCGACCACATCGGCATTGTGCAGCAGGATGTGTATCTTTTTGTTGGAACTGTTTTTGACAATATCCGTTACGGAAAACCGGATGCGACAAGAGAGGAAGTCATCGAGGCAGCAAAAAACGCCAATGCGCATGAGTTTATCATGTCACTTCCAAACGGTTATGAGACGGACATCGGACAGCGCGGATCAAGCTTTCCGGCGGACAGAAGCAGCGATTGTCCATTGCAAGGGTTTTCCTTAAAAATCCACCGATCCTTATTTTTGATGAGGCAACCTCCGCACTTGACAATGAGAGCGAGAAAGTGGTGCAGGATTCTCTGGAAAAACTTGCAAAGAACCGTACCACATTTGTAATTGCACATAGGCTTTCCACCATCAAAAACGCAGAGAAAATCATTGTTTTATCTGAGGATGGTATCGAAGAATCAGGAACACATGAAGAACTGATGGCCAGGAAGGGAACTTACGAAAAGCTTTACAATATGCAGTTCCACAAATAAAATGAAAGCAGCAGAAAAAAGGAGAACTGATATGCCGGAACTTATACGTAAAAAAAGAAAATGTCATCGTTTGAGATGATCGCATTTGGATTTGCAGGTGTGATATTATTTGGAGCAATTATTTTAATGCTTCCAATCTCATCTCTGCCGGAGTTGTGACACCGTTTGATAAGACTTTATTTACTGCGACATCAGCTGTCTGCGTGACAGGACTTGTGGTCGTGGATACAGGAAGCTACTGGTCGGCGTTTGGTCAGGCAGTAATCTTACTTCTGATCCAGACCGGCGGATTGGGAGTCATCACTGTGGTTGCATCTTTTTCAATGGTATCGGGGAGAAAGATCTCGTTAATGCAGCGGAGCACGATGCAGGATGCGATTTCAGCACCGAAAGTAGGTGGAATTGTCCGGCTTACGAAATTTTATTCTACAGGGAACATTTCTGATCGAATTGGTCGGTGCCATTCTCATGCTTCCTGTATTTTGCAGGGATTATGGATGGAAAGGAATCTGGATGTCAGTCTTCCATTCGGTATCGGCTTTTTGCAATGCAGGTTTGACATACTTGGAACGACGGAACAGACATTTCCATCTCTGACAGGATATATTGCCAATCCACTGATCAATCTTGTGATCATGCTTTTGATCGTGATCGGTGGCATCGGATTTCTGACCTGGGATGATTTTTGTACAAACAAATGGAACTTGAAACGTTACCGTCTGCAGAGTAAGATTATCCTTGTTACCACCGCTGTTTTGATCTTACTACCGGCTGTTTTTTTCTTTCTGAGTGATTTTACCGGATTTTCTATGGGAAAAAGAATACTGGCTTCTTTTTTTCAGTCGGTAACTCTTCGGACGGCAGGCTTTAATACGGCAGATCTTGGTGCAATGAACGATTCTTCTAAAGCGATCATGATTTTGATGATGCTGATCGGTGGATCTCCGGGATCAACGGCAGGAGGTATGAAGACAACAACGATCGCAGTGCTGATACTGAATGCATTTGCAACATTTGGAAGAGAGCCGGAAACAGAGGTTTTTGGAAGAAGATTTGATAACACAGTGGTGAAAAATGCGGCAACGATCGCTATTTTGTATTTCTTTTTGTTTTTCACAGGTGGAATCGCAATCAGTCAGATAGAACATGTTGCATTGTCGGATTGTCTTTTTGAAACAGCGTCTGCAGTGGGCACGGCAGGACTTACATTAGGGATCACAACGGAGCTTGGACTGGTATCACATCTGATATTGGTTGTTTTGATGTATCTTGGAAGAGTTGGCGGACTGACACTTATATATGCTGCAATTTCAGTAAAAATACAGAGTGGGGCAAAAAGACCGCTTGATAAAATAACTGTTGGATAAAGGAGAAAATTATAATGAAAAATATTTTGCTTATCGGACTCGGGAGATTTGGAAAGCATGTTGCATACCAGTTGAATGAGCTTGGACATGAAGTAATGGCTGTGGATGAGAATGAAAATCTTGTCAATGAAATTCTTCCGTATGTTACAGACGCACAGATCGGTGACAGTACCAATGAGAATTTTCTGGAGTCGCTTGGAATCAAAAATTATGATATTTGTTTTGTGACGATCGGAGGCAATTTCCAGAATTCCCTGGAGACAACGTCTCTTTTGAAAGAACTTGGCGCTAAAATGGTCATATCGCGTGCAGAGCGGGATGTACAGGCAAAGTTCCTGCTTCGCAACGGAGCAGACGAGGTCATTTATCCGGAAAAACAGATCGCCAACTGGGCAGCGATCCGCTATACGGCAGATCATATCCATGATTATATCGAAGTGGATGATTCACATGCTATTTTTGAGGTGGAGGTGCCGGGAGACTGGATCGGAAAAACGATCGGTGAACTGGATATCCGTAAAAAGTACAGCATCAGTATTCTGGCGATCAAAACAGACGGAAAGATGAATATGGCGATTGGCCAGATATGGAATTAAGCAGTGAAGATACCCTTTTGGTTCTCGGTACATACAGGGATATGCAGAAGTGTTTTCGGATATAATGGATAAAAATAAACAGGGTATAAAATAATTATTAAAAATTGCACAAAATTTGCATTTTGTAAAATAATCGAGTAAAATAGGAATGTTCGGGCAGAAAGTGTGATCCGGACAGACAAAGATAATACAATGTAACCATGATAATCTGCATTCTGCATATTATCAAGACATAAAAAGGAGTGGATTTATTATGACAAAAATTGATATTATTTCCGGTTTCTTAGGAGCAGGAAAAACCACATTTATTAAAAAAATGATCGATGAGGTATTTAAGGGCGAGAAGATCGTTCTGATCGAGAATGAGTTCGGTGAAGTCGGAATTCGACGGCGGTTTCTTAAAAGATGCAGGAATCCAGATCACCGAGATGAATTCCGGCTGTATCTGCTGCTCATTAGTAGGTGATTTCGGAAAGAATCTTCACGAAGTGATTGACAAATATCATCCGGACCGCATTCTGATCGAGCCATCTGGTGTCGGTAAGTTATCCGATGTTATGAAGTCTGTGATCGATATCGAGAAAGAGGAAGACGTTAAATTAAACGGACTCGTAACTGTCGTAAATGCTTTAAAAGCAAGCAAACAGATGAAAGCATTCGGTGAATTTTTTAATAATCAGATTGAATATGCTACAGTTGTTGTACTGAGCAGAAGCCAGAATGCAACACCTGAGCAGTTAGAACTTTGTGTAAAACAGATCCAGACATTGAATCCAAAGGCTGCAATCATCACAACAGCATGGGATGCAATCAAAGGCGAGCAGATCTTAAAAGTGATCGAGGGAGCAGATTCTCTTGAGATGAAACTGATGGCTGAGCAGCATGCCAAAGAAGAGGCAGAGGAGCATGAGCATGAACATCACCATCATGACCACGATCATGAAGACCACGGATCATGAGCATGATCAACGAACATCATCATAACATGACGAGAACTGCACCTGCGGATGCCACGATCACGAAGAACATGAGCATCATCACGACCACGAACATGAACATCATCACGATCATGAAGACCATGACCACGACAATGAGCACCATCATGAACATGACGAAAACTGCACCTGCGGATGCCATGACCATGAGCATCATCATCACCATCATGCAGATGAAGTGTTTACAAGCTGGGGCAAAGAGACGCCTCGCAAATTCACGAAGGAAAAGATCGAGGATGTATTAAAGACTCTCTGCGAGACAGATGATTACGGAACAATCCTCCGTGCCAAGGGAATGGTAGAAGATGAGAATGGCACATGGATTTATTTTGACATGGTTCCGGGTGAATATGAGCTTCGTGACGGCGAGCCTGACTATACAGGAAGACTTGTGTGATCGGCTGCAACATTGACGAACACAGATTAGAAGAGTTATTCGGAATTTAATAAGGGAGAATATATATGAACGAAATACCAGTATATTTATTTACCGGTTTTATGGACAGTGGAAAGACCTCCCTCATCAAAGACACCTTATTTGAGCAGGGTTTGCAAAAGAGGGAAAAGCCTTGTCATCTGCTGTGAAGACGGCGATGCAGAGTTTACGGATGAAGAACTTGAAAAAATAATGTAAACTTGTCATGGTAGACAGTG
>ENA-OQER01001080-OQER01001080.1-human-gut-metagenome-genome-assembly--contig:-NODE-1080-length-13937-cov-3.424620_pt1 | contig 13937 bp, 15 predicted proteins | sample MGYA00242797_ERZ504639 | MGnify/ENA primary metagenome ERZ504639 (study PRJEB26092, sample SAMD00036306) | human gut metagenome | host: Homo sapiens | study: EMG produced TPA metagenomics assembly of...
AACAACCGCCGTACGGAACGCGGTGCTTTTTTCCCTCCCTTCTGGAAAACAGACAGCATTATGTGGTAGTGGAATTCAGCAAGAAATTGGACCTGGCGGAACCTGAAGAGATCTTCATTGCCGCCGAAGGAAAATACAATGTGAAATTGGATGGCAAACTGCAATTCGGTATGCCCTCCACCTTGAAACTCCCCGCAGGAAAACACAGTCTGAACATCAAAGTGTGGAATCAGTCCACTCCCCCCACTATTTATGTGAAAGGAAAAACCGTAAATACGGACAAAACTTGGAAAGTAACCTACGAGGATAAAGAATGGATAGACGAAAGCGGAAAAGCCAGTGATACTTCTGCTACCGTTTATATGGATGCAGGGTGTTGGAACTTTGACGGAGCCACCCAACTGCCTTCCAAGTTTTCATTGGTTAGAAAACCGATGAAAGCAGTTTCCTCCACTCCCCGGAAAGAGGGGGTATTGTACGACTTCGGAAAAGAAACCTTTGGTTATATCACTCTGAAAGATGTAAAGGGAAAAGGAACGATCCATATCTATTACGGTGAAAGTCCTGAAGAAGCCTTGGATACGGAATATTGCGAAACATTGGACAAATTGCTGGCAGAGCCGGGGCAAATAACCGATCTGGCCATCCGGAATACACGGAAACTATACGATGAATATACTTTAGACAATAGCAAGGCTTTCCGTTATGTCTATGTCACTTGCGATCCGGGAGTAACGATGCAGGACGTTTCCATGCAATACGAATACCTGCCCGAAGAGTACCGGGCTCATTCAAATGTAATGACGAAGAGCTGAACCGCATTTGGGAAGTAGGAGCGTACACCATGCACCTTACTACCCGTGAATTCTTTATCGACGGCATCAAGCGCGATCGTTGGGTATGGAGTGGCGATGCATCCAGAGTTATCTGATGAACTACTATCTGTTCTTCGATAATGAAACCGTGAAACGTACCATTTGGCTGCTTCGTGGAAAAGACCCTGTGACCAGCCACAGCAATACCATTATGGACTACACCTTCTATTGGTTTCTCAGTATTTACGATTATTATATGTATTCCGGTGACAAAGATTTTGTAACCCAACTCTATCCGCGTATGCAAAGCATGATGGACTATGTGTTGGGACGTACCAATGCCAACGGTATGGTGGAAGGTATGACCGGTGACTGGGTATTCGTAGACTGGGCAGACGGTTATCTGGACAAGAAGGGCGAACTCTCCTTTGAGCAAGTCTTGTTCTGCAAAAGTTTGGAAACCATGGCGCTTTGTGCCAGTCTGGCCGGCAATACGGCAGACAAAACCAAGTATGAGAAACTGGCTTCCGCTTTACGTTCCAAGCTGGAACCCGCTTTCTGGAATGAGCAGAAACAAGCGATGGTACACAACCGTATTCAGGGAAAGCAGAGTGAGTCCGTTACCCGTTACGCCAATATGTTCTCTGTCTTCTTCAATTATCTGAATGCCGATAAACAGCAGGCCATCAAACACTCCGTATTGCAGAATGACAGTATTTTGAAAATCACCACTCCTTATATGCGTTTCTATGAACTGGAAGCGCTGTGCGCCTTGGGCGAACAAGAATCGGTAATGAAAGAAATGAAAGCCTATTGGGGCGGTATGTTGAAAGAAGGAGCTACCAGTTTTTGGGAGAAATACAATCCCGAAGAAACAGGTACCAGCATTTGCCATGTACGGACGTCCATACGGCAAGAGCCTCTGCCATGCATGGGGAGCCAGCCCCATCTATTTGTTGGGCAAATACTATCTGGGAGTAAAACCCACCAAACCCGGTTACGAGGAATACTCCGTCACCCCTTGTCTGGGCGGTTGAAATGGATGGAAGGAACAGTACCTACTCCATACGGCAATATCCATATCTATATGGATAAGAAAGTAATCCGTATCAAGTCCGACGGCGGAAAGGGAATACTGAACATTCCAACCCGGAAAGGAATGAAAGCCATGACCATAGAACCCGGAAAAGAACAAGTATTCAAATACTAATGGTATAGATCAAAAAGGTGATACCTACCTTCCAGGCGGGTATCACCAACACTACTTCGTAAGTTTCCGTTATCCGCTGATAACAGTACTTACCTCTGATCTAACATTAGTTTTCTTATGGGCTTCCCCCTGTATCACTACATTCGGAAGCGGGGATTCTACATCTTGGAAAAAAGTATCTTCCAAAAGCTTCGCTTTTTATTCTCTTCTTTATTATCTGAACTTTGATAAATATCTTCGTATCCCCATTTGTCATGGATCATTCTGTAAATCATCCCCATTCGGGCAGTCCTCCCAGATTGCGGTCATCAATAAACAAATCCGCCTTCAGTTTTCTGGAGTAATGATCACTTTCCAGGGTTTCTTCCGCATAATTGCTGTTTACGGCATAAAATTCCAATCCACGCTCCCGGCAGAAATCCACGGCCTCCTGTAATAATTTACCTTCCCGTACACTCCACAGAATAAGGCGGTGTCGTTCCTGTTGTAGTTTTTTCAGCGTTTCTATGGCAAAGGGTAGTTCCCTGCCTATTTCGGGATATTTATGCTCCACTATTGTGCCGTCAAAATCAACTGCTATAATCATTCCTTATGCTTTCGAAAAATTCTTTAATACGCTGCTCCTCTGCCAGTTTGCATATCAGCAGGTTCCCTCTTTCTCGGCTATGATATATCCGTCCAGTCCTTGTATTACCGCTTGTTTTAAATGCGGTGTGTGTACAATGCAGTTATTACATTCATACAATCGGATATTTTCGCCTACGATGGCATTGTTCCGGTTATCTTTGAGCAGCAAGGAATGTAATGAGCCCAACTGCTAGATCAGACCATCCGAACTCTGCCGGCAATACATAAATCCGTTCCGCTTTTTCCATTACGGCATAATCTATGGATATACTTTCACAAGTAGGGAACAGCTCTTCTATGGTTTCTTTTTCCCTTTCGGTATAGAACTCCGGATAAATCCTGTCGAACACCTCGGCGATGCCCGGTGCATAACGGCGTATAGCTCTTCTATGGTTTTTACATTCCATACAAAAATCCCTGCATTCCAGAAATAATTCCCGGCGTCCACATATTGCTGTGCCGTTTTCAAATCCGGTTTCTCTTTGAATTCATCCACTTTCCGTATATCCTGATCCACCTCTTCTCCTGCAGCTATATATCCGTATCCCGTTTCCGGTCGGCAAGGTTTGATACCTATGGTTACAATGGCCTTGCTTTGATCTGTCATCAGCAGTGCCTTGGCTATCGCCCGGCGGAATTCATCCGTATTGATAACCAATGCATCCGCAGGAGTCACTACAATATTGGCGTCAGGGTGGTGTTTTTTGATTTTCCAGCAAGCGTATGTGATGCAGGGTGCCGTGTTACGTGCAACCGGCTCCGTCAGTATATGATGAGGCGGCACAGATGGCAATTGTTTCCTTACTGTCTCCTTGTACTTTTCCGAAGTCACTATCCATATATTATCCGGAATGCACAACCCTTGAAAGCGTTCCACTGTCAGTTGGATCAGGCTTTTGCCACATCCGTCACATCAATGAACTGTTTGGGACATTCCGGCGTACTCATGGGCCAGAAGCGGCTTCCTATGCCGCCTGCCATGATAACGATATGAGTTTCCATAACGCGTATGTTCTTTATTTCTTTTTATATTCCAGATACCATTGGTACATCTTGTGCACCCCTTCCTCTATGTCTATTTTGTGATGCCATCCAATTCGTGCAATTTGGTCACATCAGTCAGTTTGCGCATGGTGCCGTCCGGTTTCTCCGGATTGAATGTAATGTTGCCTTTATATCCCGTCTCCTTTACTATCAGATGAGCCAGGCCGGCGATGGAGATTTCTTTTCCCGTACCGATGTTGATGTGGCAGTTGCGTATCTCTTTTGTGCCGGGACGGTAAGTATCTTTAAAGTCCACATGCTCCATGATGAATACACTGGCATCCGCCATTTCCTCACTCCATAAGAATTCGCGCAGTGGCGTGCCTGTTCCCCACAGTTCCACCCCGTCCTTGCTGATACCGTAGCTTTTCAGGATAGCCAGTATCTCCTCTGTTCTGCTCTCTCCGTTTATACCTTCCACCGGACGCATGTCCAGATCATAGCGTATGTTCTCCCAGTTATCTTCGTTCAAGCATTTGGCAAGATGTATTTTCCGGATCATGGCAGGCAGCACATGGCTGCGTTCCAGATTGAAATTATCATTGGGACCATACAGGTTCGTAGGCATAACAGCGATATAGTTAGTACCATATTGCAAGTTGAAACTCTCGCACATTTTCAGACCCGCTATTTTGGCGATGGCGTATGGCTCATTCGTATATTCCAGCGGGGAGGTGAGGAGAGCATCCTCCTTCATAGGCTGTTGTGCGTCTCTGGGATAAATGCAGGTACTTCCCAGAAACAATAATTTCTTCACTCCGTGACGGAAGCTTTCTCCTATCACGTTCTGTTGTATTTGCAGGTTCTTATAGATAAAGTCCGCCCTGTATGTACTGTTTGCCATGATACCTCCCACGTGGCGGCGGCAAGGATTACATAGTCCGGTCTTTCTTGGTCAAAGAAGTCCTTTACGGCAACCCCGTCCAGTAAGTCCAGTTCCTTGTGACTTTTGCCGGTCAGGTTGGTGTAGCCTTTTTCTTGCAGGTTACGCCAAATAGCGGAGCCCACGAGTCCGTGGTGCCCTGCTATATAAATTTTGGCTGATTTCTCCATTGAAATTTTAACTAATGATTTAACAGCTTGCTTTAAGATGGAGTTTCTTCACGAATTTCATATCGTGTTTCACCATGATTCCCACCAGTTCCTCAAATGAAGTCTTGCGGGGATTCCATCCCAGTAACGTTTTGGCTTTGGTAGGATCTCCCAGTAATTGTTCCACCTCTGCCGGGCGGAAATATTTGGATCCACCTCTACCAGCACCTTGCCTGTAGCTGTGTCAATACCCTTCTCGTTCACACCTTCACCTTCCCAGTGCAAGTCGATGCCCACTTCCTTGAAAGCAAGGGTGGCAAATTCGCGTACAGTGTGATATTCTCCGGTGGCGATAACAAAGTCTTCGGGCGTATCGTGTTGCAGAATCAGCCACATACATTCCACATAGTCTTTGGCGTATCCCCAGTCGCGCAGGGAATTCAGATTTCCCAAGTACAGTTTATCTTGGAATCCTTGTGCGATGCGTGCTGCCGCCAGGGTAATTTTCCGGGTAACAAAAGTTTCGCCCCGGCGTTCACTTTCGTGATTGAACAAAATGCCGTTTACGGCAAACATGCCATAGCTTTCGCGGTAATTCTTGGTTATCCAGAAACCATATTGCTTGGCTACTCCGTATGGAGAACGGGGATAGAAAGGAGTTGTCTCTTTCTGAGGAACTTCCTGTACCAGTCCGAAAAGTTCCGAAGTAGATGCCTGATAAATCTTGGTTTTCTTTTCCAGTCCCAATATACGTACCGCCTCCAGCATACGCAGCGTACCTACCGCATCCGCTTCCGCTGTGTATTCGGGCACATCGAAGCTTACTTTTACATGGCTTTGTGCGGCCAGATTATAAATCTCGTCAGGTTGTACGGACTGTATGATACGTATCAGTGAGCTGCTGTCCGTCATATCCCCCCAATGCAGGTTCACCAGTCGGTTCTGCTTCATATCCCGTACCCATTCGTCCAGATACAGATGTTCTATACGTGCGGTGTTGAATGAAGAAGAACGTCTCAGGATACCATGTACTTCGTATCCTTTTTCTATCAGGAACTCGGCCAGGAACGAACCGTCCTGACCTGTGATACCTGAAATCAATGCTACTTTTTTACTCATATTTTGTATTAATTGAAAAGACTGTTTTAGCCTATAGAGCCACCGCCGTGCATGCTTGAACTTTGGTTGGTATAAACAAATTCCACTCCCAGATAATGTTTAACTTTTACAGTAACCTTTTTACCGGCAATAGAGAAAGTGTACTCTTTTTCTACATATTTGGCTTTGCAAGAGAAATACAGAATATAGTCACCGCTTACATGGGCTGTAAAGGTTTGTTTACGGTGTATACACCTTCCGATCCACCTTCTTGTGCGGCTATGGCAGCTTTCACCAATGAAAGAGCGCCTTCATCCAGTCCGGATGCAGAGATTTCCCATCCTAATTTGGCAGTATAAGGAATATCATAAGTAGTAGCGCTCATGTTTCCTGCGTTACTGTAGCTGTCTTCTTTCAATATTTCATCGTTCTTGGTTTCGCTGACATTCTTTTCACTCTTTACACGGATAGAATAATCCTTATTCAGTGAACTTCCCTTTTTGATAGCGGCTATGTAGCTGTTGGTCACTTTATCGAAAGCTGCATCGGCATATTTCTTCCAGTCACCGATAGCACGTGCGTTAGTCTTTTCGTATACCTCTACTTCGTCAAAATAATAATCGCTGGAACTAACATTGGCTACAGACAAGGTAACATCCTGATTTAGGGCTGCATCCTGGCTGGAACTGATAGCAATATTAGTCATGGGAATCGCTTCTTCCTGCTGCCCGAAGTCACATCGGTTGCAACAGCCTCCAGATACGGAGTAAGAGTTATGTCGGTAGCGGTTGATACGGCACCAGCGGGAATAGTCAAGACAGTTTGGGCATCTTCTGTTTCCCCTTCTCCTTTTTCTGTAATCACTTTATCACTTTCAGGATCAACAGTCACAGCCACGCCTTCCTTGCTCATCGTCACGTTCAGTGTTACTAGACTCCTGTTGGTAGCGTTGTTAGCTATTTCTACTGATGCGTCAGAAACAGTTTTATATCCCTCCTTGGCAAAGTTCACCGTATAAGTTTTCTTATCTTTTACCGTCAGTGAATATTGACCGTTTTCGTCTGTGGTTGCGGTAGCCTCTCCGGCTGTTACGCTGACTCCGTCCAGTGCGGCGTTATCCGCTACTACTTTACCTTCAATGTAATATTCCACATTTTCGCTTACAGGGTCAACTACAATTTCCGGTTCTTTGTCGTCATCCCCGCAGCTTATTAATCCCAAACTTGCTACAAACAGCAGCAAACCTGTTTTAAAAAACTTGCTTGTTCTCATTTTTCTTCTTTTTTAAATTAGTAATCTATTTATTTGCTTCCTTTATCAGGAAATAGCGTATATATTCCGGTTGGAAAAACCGGTTACTCCGGTTCTCATCAGGTCGGGTACGGTAAGTTTCCCCCATTTTTTCATCTGCATATCTGCCCCAGGATTCCATACTGTATTCCATGGCAAAATAATCCGCTTGCCTGACACGCACCCCCCGGTTACGGCTCCACTTCTTGCCCGGCAGAGGGATGGCAAAATGGAATCCTCCGTTTATTTCCCCGTCGGTATACATTCCATACACGCCGATGGCATATTCTCCGAAATGGCGGGTGCAGTCGCCTCTTACTCCATAATCTCCATATAGATAACGTGCAGCTTGCAAATCAAATTGCAAATTGAAGCGAGGTTCATACACAGATGCTTTCAGTGCGGCATTCATCCGCAGTTTCCGGCTAATATACCATCCTTCGTTATCGGTCAGCACTGATTGCACGGTACCTCCTGCCACAGCTCCCAGTTCCAGTCTGCCATTCGCTGTGCGGTATTTCATCTCCGCTTGTGCCCCCATGCGGTTGTTGGTAAAGTTTCCTGCGGTTACTCGCCCCAAAAATCCTTTGCCGAAACAAAACTCTTGCGACAGTGCAATCACTCCGGGACGTATCTTCTTATACTGTCCTTTTAGGTTGGTCGCTACCGGGAATACCACTTGCGCCGTCAGTTCCGCCCCTTTCCATAAAGCCATCTCTACGGCAGGAGCCAGGTTGACATAGTAAGTATAAAGTCGGTCAAAGCTGGAGTTTTCCAGTTTTACTTCCGGATAGACCACAATGTCTACTTTCCCTGCCGATGAATTGAGTGTCCGGTGTGTCTTTTTCAGTACCTCCATCGCTTCATCGGTATCATAACTGATTCCCATCTGCCGGTACACTTCCCCTATGGTAATCTGTTTCTCTTTATATTCGGTTATCACCTTATCGCTCAGCGTAATGCATAGCTGGGGGATACTGTGCTCCAACACCACCATTTGCAGATTTCCCCCGTACATTCCTTCCATGGCAGCTTCGATGGCTTTACCTATACCCCGGTAAGTGCCTCTATATACATTGTCCTCAAAAGCAATCGTTGTGTTGCCGTTCACCTCCGTTACCGTTTGTATGTTCTCCATTCCCAGTTGCTGTAGTTTCTCGGCCACTTGTGCCCGGAGGGAGATGCTCCATGCCGAAAGGAGGATTGCTATTAAATATCTGCTCATTGCGTCAATGTATTAGGGTACACTCATAGCGTATACCACCCGATACGCAAGTAAAATCGTGGGTAAAAGCATGCATGGACAAATGTTTCCACAGCCTGACAGCTGCTCCCACATTCACCCCGTCCGAGTCATATTCGGCCATCATTTTCAACTCTTTGCAGAAAGCGGGTATATAGCTTATCCCTCCGAATACACCTTTGTATTTATTGCCGAACCATTTGGTATTACTGTTCTTCCCGCCTTCCAGATAATATCCCAAAGAAGTCGAGAGATAATGCTCTCCTCCCAGATGGAATCCTTTCGTTATCACCCCATAGTAAGATTGAAAAGTATTGGCTCCTTTATCCGCTATCGGGTCATTGGCTCCCAGTGCTATTCCCGGCAGAAACTTTCCTTCTTTCCACACACACAGCCGGATGGAGTAGGAACGATCCTGCTGATTGTATTTAGGCTTGGATGATACATAGTCCCCCTTTATTAAAGTTTCCCGATAGGCAAGCTCCAGAAAGGAAAAGAAACTGATGCTCACAAAGTAATTTCCCGTGTTGTAGTTGAATCGTGCAGGCATCATCTGTTTGGGCAGATAATTTCCTCCCAGCATCACTGTTCCCGGCTTCTGCCTGTCGGCGGTAGGAATATTCATCATACCGGTAGTTCCCAGCATATATTGTGCTTGTATATGCTGATGAACTCCGATAATCAGCAAGGTTAGAATCAGTAAACGTATTCTCATTTCTTTTTTATTTGCGGCGTCAGGTTGTATCAGGCTCTCTTCCTCCGCTTCCGGTATTTCACTCCACGGCAGTCTGGCTTCAATGAACTGTGGAATCTTTGAAAGAATTTTGCCTTTCAGCGCCGAGATGGGTTTTATGCCGTGACTTTTATACATTCTCAAGTCCTCCGCCCATTTCAGTTTGCTTTTTCCCGCATCGGTAGAAAGCCCCCCCATTCTCATTTTCACAATGTATTTGTTCAGGTAATATACTTTCAGGTCGGCTTCATACAGATAGCGCACCAGCAAATCCGAGTCGGCGGCTATCTTATAACTTTCGTCGTAAAGTCCCCATTTATCCATACACTCCTTTTTTATATAAACAGTGGGGTGGAGTGGAAGCCATCCGTTTTTCACATTCTCTTTACTGTACCGTCCGCTTATCCAGTTTCGTATCATCTGGTTGGTGTCGTCATAATCTACAAAGACCCCGTTGCCGTATATCATATCCGCATCCTGTTCCTCGAATGTTTTCACTATGTCGGAGATGGTGTGAGATGAGAACAGGAAATCATCGGAGTGAATCAGACCTATAATATCCCCTGTTGCTGCACGTATTCCTTTGTTGATCGCTTCATACATACCTTTATCCGGCTCGGAGATAATTGTATCTATCCCGTTTTTATATTCATTGATGACAGCCAGTGAGTTATCTTTCGACGCTCCGTCCACCACAATGTATTCTATGTAGGGATAATCCTGTTCCAGCACACTTTCTATTGCTCCACGAATGGTGGCTTCCCGGTTGTAGCAGGAAGTGATAATTGAAACTTCATAATGTTGATGCTTTTATAATGTAAGTGGTTATTTATCTAAATACGTTTCTTTTATGAATGCTTTGATTCTCTTGTCATTCCATCCAAAGCGTTTTTTATTTCATAAATTTTGGCATCTACCAGGAAACGATACCAGAAACCTTGTAAAAAGTGCCATATAAAGCCCTCTTTTCCATCCAGAAATCCCCCTTTCAGAATGTAGCGTATATTGAAATTGATAAATGGCCGTAAGAATAGCGGTGCTTTTATATATTTCACTTTCAGCCACCGTTTACGCTGTTCCTCTGTACCCCAAAACTTGGCCTGTACTTCTTTGCCTCTGTCGTCCAGTCCGTATTCCATCATCAGCATATCCGCCATTTCCCGTGTAGCATATCCATTGTGCTTTTCTGTCCACCAGGTCAGGTCATTCAAATTGGCGTCCACTTGATTCCCCTCTTCCACTGTGATTGTTGTTCCACTGAAGATACGGATATGTTCATCCATCCATCGGTTCTCACACTCCCCATGTCCTCTTCGCCATACTTTCAGGTGGTAAGAAGGATACCATCCCCCGTGTAGCAGAGGCTTTCCCATAAAATCTATACGCTTGCGGACGTATACTCCATTTACCTCATTGTTACATTCCGCCAATGCTTTTTTCATGGCAGGTCCCAAGTTACCCTCCAAAAACTCGTCAGCGTCAATGCGCATATCCATTCTGTTGTGATGGGACAATTCTTCAGCCCCCAGTTGAACTGTGTCGCATAGTTTTTCCAAGGATTTTGGTAAACTTGCGCTCCTGCTTCTTTCGCAATTTCTACAGTTCGGTCCTTGCTGAAAGAATCGATGACGAATATTTCCTCACAGATATTTTTAAGCGAGTTGATACAACGGGATATATGTTTCTCTTCGTTGTATGTAAGAATGATGGCAGCTATGGAATTATTCATTTTTCAAAATTCTTTTTTTAATATATTTAGCCGGATTTCCTGCATAAACTCCCCACGGTTCTGCGTCTTTTACCATTACTGTACCTGCGCCTATCACAGCACCTTCTCCAATTTCTATATCAGGACCGATGAATGTATTAGCGCAAATCCATGTTTGATTGCCGATACGGATTTCGGGACGTAGTAGGGGAAGAGCCGGATCGGTATAGTCATGTGTGCCTGCACATACATGGACCCGATGGCTGACAGTAGCTTTTTCTCCTATTGTTACTTTACCTAAATTATAGATCAGGGTTTCTTCTCCAATGGCACTCCAATCGCCTATTTCCAGATTCCACGGGAACCAGATAACGGTGGAGGAGTAGATATGGACATGTTTTCCTATTTTAGCTCCGAATAGGCGTAGTATCGTATTTCTGTATCCGAAAGCTATACGGGGAGAATTACGGAAAAAGAATTTTCCGAATGTCCACAGTATACGTTTTACATAGATCCATTTGGAGTAGTTCAGATGATTACGGTTTTCTGCTATGTTGAGTTCCATGTTTATAGTTTTAGTATACAAACTCTGGCTTTTCTTCTTCTTTTAATATCCATTTGTATAATCTCTTCATTTTCGTAGCTACAGCTTCTACACTATAGTGTCTTTCCATTAATTCACGTCCTCTTTCTCCCATATCTTTTAATTTTTTATGAGGAGTGTTAATGGCTTGCTGAATTGCTTCTGTTATTGAGTCTTGATTATATGTGACCCACCAACCGCACTGATAACTTTTTAATTCTTCCCATGGAGAACCAGTTGTTGCTATGCAGGGTATTTTTCTAACTAATCCTTCTAGTATTACGTTACCTAAATTTTCAAATTCGCTAGGCATAACTAGGACTGAACATGAAGCTAAGGCCTCATCTTTTTCTTTTCCATTTAGGAAACCTGTAAAACGTATTGTACCATACTTTATTTGATTGGCTAATTTGTGAAGTTCTTCCATGTATTCTTTATCTCCATCTCCTATGATAAGTAGTTCTTTGTCTTTCATTTCTTCACCCAGATTAATACATGCTTGTATTAATCCTTGTATGTTTTTTCTGCGAGAAATACGGCCAAGATATCCTAGACGAAATTTTTCGTCTTGTTTATAGCATGGATATTTCTTGATTTCTACAGGATTAGGAATAATACCAATTGGAGAAGTAATTCCAAGTTTGCGACAGTGATGTAATTCATCCATACATGTTACATGTATACATGCAGCATTGTTGAGATCTTGAAGCAATCGTAGTTTTAGTGATAATTTTTTAAACATGGTATTGCTTTTTGCTATATCTTGAGGATAAAGCATTCCTCGTGGGGTAATGAGATATGGCTTTCCTATTTGTTGTGCAGTGTCAACTAATGCATAAGTTGGCCATTGCCATACTCCTTGAGCATGATAAATATCATATTTACCAAGTTTTAAGATATCATTTTTATAGCTTGGAGTGTAACAGAATTTGTGTTCCCAAGGAGATTTGGTATAATGAACAGGCACTTCCTCACCTCTTAATATGTCATTTTTTGTAAGAGGAAACTGAATAATTTCTGCATTTATTCCTTGTTGTCTAAGTCCCAATAATGTAAAATAAGTACTCATTGCAGGACCGCCAGCTGTAGCTGCTAATGTTCCAACATGTAAAACTTTCATTTTATCAAAGTTCTTTGTTTTTTATCATATAGAGATAATATGTAAATATTGTATTTGTAAAATACACGCTAGATATCGTAAAATCTTAAATTGTATCTGCATGATTATAACTTTTTAATATTGACGGATCATTTCATCTATAACACGAGAAACAGCAATATTTGGATTATAAATATCATTGGCGATTTTAAGTGATATTAAACTTGCATTTTTCATCCATGCTTGATCTGCATTAAGAATTTTTCTTATTTTTCTTATCGCATTTGTAGAATCATTATAGTCAAATACACACCCATTTTCAGATTGGATAACTTCAGGGTAGTTACCAACGTGAATAGAAACTATTAAAGGAAGTCCTGACCATAATGCTTCTATGCAAGTTAGTGGATTAGGATCTGATAAAGATGGAAGAGCAAATATGTCAGCTATAGAAAATAGTTCTAACATTTCATGTTGCTGTTGAAAGCCAAGTAAGCGGACATCAACCGAAGATTGTTTTATAGCTGATTCTATTTCTTCTTTATAGGGTCCTGTTCCTGGTATTACAACTGTGAATTTTTCTATACCATTGCAATGAGATAAAAGATTTATGAATTTGTCTATGCCTTTTTCTTTGGATAGTCGAGCTGGTATGATGATACATTTTTTTTTCTATTTTCCATTTCTTTTTTAATGTGTTTTTTTTCTTCTATTGTACAGGTATGAGCTTTAGAATAGAGAGTATTATCGACAAGGTTAGGAAGAAAAAACAAATCTTTAGGAGTAGTAGAATAATGATCGCAAAAATCTTTAGACATACTACCGCTATACCAAAAGCCATCTATTTGGAAAAAAATATTCCTTATTTTTTCTCTGATTTTCAGTGTTAGTTTGTTGTAATTTCTTAATTCATTAAAATGAGCTTCGTTCCAATAGAGTAATTTGTATTTATATTTTCTTTTATATGAACATACTATCCAATTTGTAAGATACATATAACTACCAGCCATAATAACGACGTCCGGTTTATATATTTTCAATTGTTTTTTAATTTCAATATTTAAGTGATTATTGATAGGAAAAGTTATATGTATGTCTTTCATTAAATGAGCGAATGGTATTTTTAAGGAATTATAATCCCAATTACGTTTTGGCTCAATTTTCGTCATAAGTAAAACTTTAAAATCTATTCCTTTAGATTCACATATTTGATGAAATTTGGAATAAAAAATTTTCCGGTAAGGTGTTAAGTGGTTAGTCACCAATAATATTTTTCTCTGAGCACGATCGATGTACAGCTACGTACGTCTGAGCATCGATCGATGTACAGCTAGTACGTCTGAGCATCGATCGATGTACATCGTACTCTAGATCGTCGATGTACGCTACACGTCTGACCATCAATGATGTACAGCTACGTTAGTGAGGTGTCTATCGCCTCTTCAATCCAGGAAG
>ENA-OQER01001081-OQER01001081.1-human-gut-metagenome-genome-assembly--contig:-NODE-1081-length-13937-cov-2.269587_pt1 | contig 13937 bp, 24 predicted proteins | sample MGYA00242797_ERZ504639 | MGnify/ENA primary metagenome ERZ504639 (study PRJEB26092, sample SAMD00036306) | human gut metagenome | host: Homo sapiens | study: EMG produced TPA metagenomics assembly of...
TCATCTCCATCTACAAGCACTGTATAAGTCCTGTTATTGAGCCCCTATCTGACATACCAGCCCTTTCAAGAAGCTAGGCATCTCACTGTATACACTTGGCGGATAGCCCCTTGTTACTGGCGGCTCACCAGATGCAAGCCAATCTCTCTTTGTGCCATAGAAAAACGTGTTAATGAATCCATCATAAGAAGAACATCTTTGCCCTGATCCCTGAAATACTCTGCTATAGCTGTCGCAGTCTTGGCAGCCTTGTTTCTTATAAGTGCAGGTTTATCTGATGTTGCAACAACAAGTACACTTCGTTTCATGCCTTCAGGACCTAAGTCTCTTTCTACGAACTCTCTTACCTCTCTGCCTCGCTCTCCTATAAGAGCGATAACATTGATATCTGCCTTTGTGTTTCTTGCAAACATACCTAACAACGTACTTTTTCCAACACCACTTCCGGCAAATATTCCTATTCTCTGTCCCTTACCTACTGTAAGCAGGCCATCGACTGCTTTAACACCGAGAGGAAGAACTTCACTTATTATTTCTCTTTCCATAGGATCTGGCGGTGCAGCCTCTACGGAATAACTGTTATCCAGTGTAAGTTCTGCCCCATCTGTCGGGTTGCCAAGACCATCAAGTGTATGACCTAATATATCATCTCCTACTTTTACAGCAAGTGGACTTTCTGTATTCTCAACTATGCTTCCTGGCCCTATCCCGTCTACAACATCAAAAGGCATAAGAAGTACTCTTGAATCCTTAAAACCAACCACCTCTGCATATAGCACCTGGCTTTTATCTGCTGAATATATTTTACACAGGTCGTTTAACTTAGCATCCGGTCCTATTGACTCAATAGTAAGTCCAACTATCTTTGTAACCTTTCCAAGCTTCTTATAGAAAGATTGCTCTGTTAAAGCATAATACTTATCTTTATTCAGAATTGACAACTTTCCTTCCTCCCTGTCTGAATCATTCAACTGATTTTTTATTGTGTACAACTTAGAAGTTTGATATCCCTGATAAGATTGTTAAGCTCTATATCCAGACTGCAGTCATATACACCAGTGTCACTCTCGATAATGCACTGATTCTTCTTCATGGCTGCATCTTCAACGATATCCATATTAACTTCCTTAGATACTGCACAGTATATTTTCCCCTGATTGTTTACAAGGAACCTGTAATCATCTGGCGAAACTCTTATAACGAATTCATTGCTTATATCCGAATTCTTCATAACTCCATTGATAAGACCAATGATAATCTCTTTGTTATCCTCAGCTACCGTATAAGTTATCTTTCTAAAAACCTCTGTAATTGTTTCTACCAACTCAGGTTCTATTGCAGCCTTCATGTCATTGTATTCTTTTTCAAGCTGTGCCTTTTTTTGCTCGTACTCCCTTTCAAGTGCTTCTGCCTTTGATTCATACTCTTCTCTGGCATTGTATGCACCCTGCTCATATCCTGTACGCTTAGCATCTTCTATTATTTTTCCAGCTTCCATATGTGCCTGTGCCAACACTTCATTAGCTTCATCTTTTATGCTTCTGGCCTGTTCATTAGCCTCTTCTATAGCTGCTGCAAGCTGATTTTTAACATCATCCGGATTCTGTGAATCCACAGCTTCATTTTCATCTTCTGAACCTGTAAGAAGCTGTTCAACAACATCTGCCTTTAGTCCATTCACGAAGCCATCCGCATCAACATTACTATGGCTTTCTTTATCACTAACAATATTTTTAAGCTTAAGCTTTATAAGTTCATTATAGTCAATGATTCTTTCTTCGCTTATAAGCGTAGTTCCTCTTTTTAACAGATTAGACAATTATTTTCGTCACCTCCGCCTCTTGCTATTACGATTTCAGCTGAATCCTCAAGCTTTCTGATTATATTAACAATCTTCTGCTGTGCCTCTTCAACATCCTTCATACGTACAGGTCCCATATATTCCATATCTTCCTTTATCATTACAGCAAGACGCTTTGAAAGGTTATTAAGAATAACATTCTGTACTTCTTCTGTTGCTCCTTAAGTGCAAGAGCAAGATCAGAGTTATCAACATCTCTAAGCACTCTCTGGATAGCTCTGTCGTCGAGTGAAAGAATATCCTCGAATACGAACATCTTCTTTCTGATCTCGTCTGCAAGCTCTGGCTCTTCAACCTCGAGTGTTTTCCATGATATGTCTTTCTGTTCCTCTGTCAACAGAATTAAGGATTTCAACGATAGCATCAACACCACCAACAATCGTGTAATCCTGATTAACTAAGGATGCAAGCTTCTTCTCAAGTACCTTTTCAACCTGCTTGATAACATCAGGTGATGTTCTATCCATCTGGCAATTCTGCGCGCTACATCTGCCTGCTTTTCAGGTGGCAGTGAAGATATAACAGCTGAAGCCTGTGCCGGAGGAAGATACGACAAAATCAAAGCTATAGTCTGAGGATGTTCATCCTGTATAAAGTTAAGCAGCTGCGATGAATCTGTCCTTCTGATGAATTCGAAAGGACGAACCTGAAGGCTTGCTGTAAGCTTTCCAATAACAGCTTTTGCTTTTTCTTCACCAAGAGATTTCTCAAGAAGCTCTTTAGCATATCCTATACCACCTTCTGCAATATACTGCTGGGCAAGACATACTTCATAGAACTCATTAAGCACCTGCTCTTTAGTTTGTGGAGATACACTGTTTGTATTGGCTATCTCAAGTGTAAGCTGTTCTATTTCTTCTTCTTTTAAATGTTTGAATATTTCTGCTGATTTTTCAGGACCAAGGGCTATAAGCAGTATCGCTGCTTTTTCAACCCCGTCCATGCCTTTTTCACCATTGTTATTCTTTCGTGCCATATATGTACTCCCATATTATATTTATTACTGTTCTTAACTCCAATCATCATTCAACCAGTTACGAAGCAGTAATGCAACTGCCTCTGGATTCTCATCAACAAACTTCTCGATTGCCTTTCTTGTTTCAGACTTCTCCTGAAGATCAATATCATCAACAGAAGCCTGCTGGTTCTCTCTTGTTGAAGCAAGCATTTCTTCAACTGACAGCTCAGGTTCTTTTTCCTCAACAGTAAGTGGACGTGCACTTCTGATAATAACAAAGATAAGTATTCCGAGTATAGCTGCTGCTAAAGCAAGCTGAATCCAGAATGATGCCTTGCTTAAAATATTAGTTGCCTGCTTATCAATAAATGAATTCTTCTGATATGCCACAACAGATATATTAGCAGGATCAATACCTGTACCCTTTGATATAATATCTATCCATGTGTTATCTACTGCTATAGGAGAAGGCTCTGCATTCTGGCTCTTGAAAGTATCCCAGTCAGTTCCATCAAGATATCCAAGCTTACCCGCCTGTTCTTCCTCATATGTCACATCCTGTATAAGTGTTACTGCAATAGAAGAGTTAGCCTTAACTATCGCACCAGGATCGGTATTAGTTGTTGTTACAAGCTCATTAGGAAGATAATCAAACTCATCAACTGTATACGTAGATGATGATGTTGTTCCATCTGTTATATCGTAAGTAGTTTCATTATTACTTGCAGTTCCAGGTGTTCCACTTGCACCGTTTGTTCCTGTTGATGCCTGCTGATATGAATGACTATAAAGTCCCTCATCTCTTCCATCCTGTGCTGTATACTCTTTAGCTATTTTGTTAACTGTATTCCAGTCCAGTTCATAGTTAAGTGTAATAACTGCATCATCATAAAGACCTGTTGCAAGTATATTTCTTAGCAGAGAGCTGCTTGTTGTAGCCTCTATCTGTGACTTATACTTTAACTTATCATTCATTCCAACACCTGATGTTGTACTGTTCCCTGATGCTCCGTTAAATAATGTATTTCCCTTGTTATCTATGATAGTAATGCTCTTCGTAGAGTCATTTCCAACTGCCATAGCAAGAAGTGCTGCCATACTCTCCGCTGTATCACCGCTTATCTCTTTAGTTGTAACAAGCTTTACTGCTACTGTTGCATCTGTTGCTGCCTGATAGAACGAGTTAGTCTTCTCAGGCATATTAATGGTAACAGAGGCTGTCTTGACCCCATCCATATCCTCAAGGTCTCCTGCCAGCTTAGTTTCAAGATAATGTGCATACTGCTTCGTGCTATCTGAATCTGTTGTTGTAAAGCTCCTCTTCATGGCATCTTCAAAAGTATAACCATCTGACTTAATATCCTGTGTTGCAAGTAACATCTTACATGCTGTAAGTTCTTTTTCATTTACGCTTACTACCATATTGTCTATTTTATACTTATGGTTATTCTCGGTAAGTATCGATGTTACTGAATTCATCTCTGTATAATCTTCACATGTTACAAGTACCTGATACTTAGGACGTGTAAGTACAACTGACAATATGCCTACTACTGCTATAAAAGCCACTATTGAACTTACTATTATTATTCTTTTCTTTACCGACCAGCTCTTCCAGATATCTAATAACTTCTGTGGAATCTGTTTTAATCTATCTGCCATTATTAACTCCTAAGTAATTATATCTGCATATTCATGATTTCTTTATATGCTTCTAATGCTTTATCTCTTATTGCAACTGTGTACTGCAATGCTATATTAGCCTTCTGCTGATACACTCCAAGCTCGTGTGTATTCGTCATATTGCCAAGTGCATAATCAACCTCAGCCTGTTGTGCCTGCTGGATATTATGAATTCGTACTGTCTAAAAGACTGATACTGAATTAAATACTGAATCAAATGTAGAATCTCCAGATGTATCTGTCTTTGTAACACTGTTGTTAGTTAAAAGATCTGATACTTATTGATATAATCATTTCCAAGTGAATTAACTGCCGTTGTTAAATCCATGTTACAATTCCTCCGTGTATCTATATACATAAGTAAATCCATAAATAATACTTATGTTTCTATGCTTTGTTACTTATTAAGACTGTCCTATGGTAAGTCCCTTTGATGCCATACTCTTGCTGGCATTAAACGCTGATATATTAGCTTCATATGAACGTGACGCATCAATAAGATCTGTCATCTCCTGAACAACATTAACATTAGGATATGTAACATATCCATTCTCATCAGCATCTGGATGTGATGGATCATATACCATATTCATATCTTCTGTTGTGTCATCATATATAGAAGTAACCTTAACACCATTTCCTACTATGCCACCACTTGCTACTCTTAAAGCATCAGCAAATGTTCCTGTACTTCCCCTGTATCCAGATGAATATACAGAAGTTCCAACCCCTGCCTGTGCTGAGGTGAGTGTCTTTTCTGTAAACACAACTGACTTTTTAACATAAGGTGTTCCATCGCTTGTTCTTGTTGTGTTAGCGTTAGCTATATTCTGCGATATGACATCTGTTCTTAGCTGCTGTGCTGTCATTCCTGATGCACTTATATTAAATGCTGTAAACATCGACATAAGATTATTCTCCTTATCACTATACTACTTACTTAAGTACCGTCTTGAATCTCGAAAATTCATTATTCATGCTGTCAATAAGTGCATTATAATTAATCTGTTCTGATGCAAGTTCAACATTCTCTGTTGAAAGATCAACATTATTGCCATCAAGCCTGTATGATAAGGTTGAATTATCCGTGTAAGTTTTGATAGCAATATCATTATAATTGAGATTATTAACTCTGTTCGTAAGGGATGATGAACCTCCGTTGGTACGCGAAAGTGCAGATCTTAAATAAGTTGTAAAATCTACATCCTGTCTTTTATAGTTAGGTGTATCTACATTAGCTATATTGTTAGTTAATACCTCTTCTCTTGTCCAGCTGGCATCTGCTGCCGCTTTTAATACATTAACGAATCCAAACATTCCTGAACTCATATATACCCCTTTCCAAACAATGGATATAAATAGTTTTATTCACATAGTTTCTGTTTATTATATCACGATTCGTAGCTTTGCTACTCGCCGCTGCTATCGCAGCTATAGCGATCGTCATTCGCCGTTCGCCAGAAATCTGCAAGCAGCTTTCCTGCTCTCTTGCGCTCATTATAATCATAAACATAATGATACTACTATCATTATAAATATTTTCGACAAAAAAACAAGCTATTTTTTGTCTATTTATTCCATTTTTAATAGTATTCATGACAAACATTATTATTTTCCCTTAAAATAATTAATGGGAGGGCATATATATCATATGCTCTCCCTTATACATAACTAAATTATACTTTGTAAACAATCCTGCAAAAGACTATTCATCATACTTTGAAAGTTCATCAAACACATATTCGTTAATAACTTTAATATATGTTCCCTTCATGCCAGATGATTTACAATCTATAACTCCGGCACTTCAAACTTCTTAACGCATTAACTATTACAGATCTTGTTATTCCAACATTATCTGCAATCTTACTAGCAACAAGAGTACCTCGTTTCCGTTAAGTTCTTTAAAAATATTCTTAATAGCATCTAGCTCAGATGTCGATAATGTGTCTATAGCTGATCTTACTATCTTCTTCTTTCTGACTTCTTCTGCATTCTCTTCGTTAACAGAACGCATCATCTCAAGTCCTACAACTGTTGTTCCATATTCGCTAAGGATAATATCATCTATCTCGTATGAACTATCACTCTTATACATAAATAATGTACCAAGTCTTTCGCCAGCTATCTCACTGGTGCAATCAAAGCCTGAAACTTCTTAACATTCTCAATAGTAAATCCTAACGTAGACAGATTAACATTCTCTTTAGTTGATAATACGCTTAATAATCTCTCGTTAAGCATCTCATCCACAAACCCACCAACTTTGTCATAGACAAGCTCATTAATCACTTCGACGCCAGCATAATAACCAGTACCAAGGACCTTTCCCTTCTTACTTATGACAAGGATATTGGATTCGAGTATACTACTTAAGACATTGCACATATCGTTAAAATCAACTCTTGCTGAATGATTATTATGCAATAACTTGTTAATCTTTCTGGTCTTATCCAAAAGCTGTACACTCATCATACATTCCTCCATATACATAATTACACCGATAAATATCTGTATAAGAGAATACTATCACACAACTTCAAATAATCAACATTTTTATTGTATTTATCTGACAATTTCAATAAATTTCTTTCTAAAGCCACATAAAAGCTATATTAATGTGATATATAGAACCATTTATTTAACATTTTTCGTATCATCTAATATATAACCGCAGTTTTCATCACCGCACACAAGCTTGTTACCTTTAATAAGCATATAACCTCCACACTTAGGCACTTCTTATCCGAAGGTCTCTGCCATGTCATGAAATCACATTCCGGATATCCTTCGCAGCCATAAAACATTCTGCCTTTTTTAGTCTTCTTAAGTATGATATCTTTACCACACTTAGGACACTTTACTCCTATCTTTTCAAGATATGGCTTAGTATTATGACACTCAGGAAATCCTGGACACCCAAGGAACTTACCATGAGGTCCATACTTTATAACCATGTTACGTCCACATTTATCACATATAACATCAGTTACCTCATCTTCTATCTTTACATTCTCAAGTTCCTTTTCCGCACTATCAACTGATTCTTTAAGGTCTGGATAAAAATTCTTAATAATCTCTTTCCACTTCACATCACCATCTGCCACACCATCAAGAAGCGATTCCATATTAGCTGTGAAATTAACATCTACTATCTGTGGAAATGCCTTTATCATGGCATCATCGACAGCTCTTCCAGCTCTGTAACATAAAGATTCTTCTGTTCCTTTGCTATATAATGTCTTGCTATGATAGTTGATATAGTAGGCGCATAAGTACTTGGACGTCCTATTCCAAGTTCTTCTAAAGCCTTAACAAGTGATGCTTCTGTAAAATGCGCTGGTGGCTGTGTAAAATGCTGTACTCCTTCCACACCTTCAAGTGTGAGCTGCGAATCCTCATCTATACCCTTTACAAGTGCGTTAGGTTCATCTTTATCATCATCACTTCTATATACAGACATAAAGCCATCAAACGTAATCTTAGAAGCCGCTATGCTGAATCTATAATCTCCAGCCGCTATCTTAACAGATGTTGTTTCATATATCGCTTCTGCCATCTGGCTTGCCGTGAATCTTTTCCATATAAGCTGATATAATCTGAACTGGTCTCTTGATAATGAATCTTTTATCATAACAGGCGTAAGTGCTATATCAGTAGGTCTAATAGCTTCATGTGCATCCTGTATTTTCTTATCATCTTTTTTTCTTAAGCCACTATGTGGAAGATACTTTTCACCATAATTAGCAGCTATATACTGTTCTGATGCTTCCTTTGCCTCATCAGCAACTCTTGTGGAATCTGTTCTTAAGTAAGTAATAACACCTATAGTTCCTCTTCCCTCTACATCAACACCTTCATATAACTGCTGTGCTATTCTCATAGTCTTGGCTGTCGCAAAGTTAAGAGTCTTTGAAGCTCCTGCTGAAGAGTACTTGTTGTAAAAGGAAGTGGAGCTTTTTTAACTTTCTCACCTTTTTTAATACTATCAACTGCAAATGTACTGTTTTCCACTTCTTTTTTTATAGTTTCCATCTGTTCTTTGTTTTTTATGTCAATTTTTCCGTTGACATCTCCATGGAATCTTGCAACTATAGGCTTCTTTTCACCTTTAACCTTAAGTGTTGCATCCATAGTCCAGTATTCATCTGGAATAAATGCATCTATCTCGTTTTCTCTGTCACATATTATTCTTAAAGCTACTGACTGGACTCGTCCAGCACTAAGTCCTCTCTTTATCTTTGCCCATAATACAGGACTTATGCTGTATCCTACTACTCTGTCAAGTACTCTTCTTGCCTGCTGTGCATCAACAAGATTCATATCTATCTTTCTGGCATCCTTGATGGCTGCCTTGACTGCACTCTTTGTGATCTCGTTAAATGTTATTCTGTATATATCCTTATCCTCTAACTTTAACGCCTTTGAAAGATGCCATGAAATAGCCTCTCCCTCACGGTCGGGATCGGTTGCAAGATACACCTTGTCAGCTTTTTTTACTTCTTTTCTAAGTGCTGCAAGAATCTCTCCTTTTCCTCTTATAGTGATATACTTTGGCTCGAAATCATGCTCTACATCAACACCCATCTGACTCTTAGGCAGATCCCTTACATGTCCCTGTGATGCCATTACTTCATAATTCGCACCTAAAAACTTCTTGATTGTCTTTACCTTTGCTGGTGATTCCACTATAACAAGATACTTTGCCATTAAACTAACTCCTTAGATATGATTAAATGTTTAGATTACAGGGTCAAAACATATTTTCTGACTAATGTCTGGTATTTATAATTATTGCTTCTATACGTATATCCTTGCATTAGCAATTATCAGCAACCTCTTCTATCTTTCCCTCAAGCTCCAGCTCAACCAGTGCATTACTTTATTTCCTGCAATGATAATCCGGTTTTTTCATAAGTTCATTTAACCCCACCGGATATAAATCCACACAACTATACAACATATTTTTAGGTGTTGCAAGTTTAAATTCATGTACAGAATTCACATTTTGCTCGTATTCCGGTATACTGTTTGTGGATTTTTCTTCTGTTTTATTACATATCGTTTCATTTTCTTCTGTTTTCATACCTATATAACATTCACCACTCCTGCTCGATTTATAATCATAGATATTCCTGTAATCATCTAACTTCTTCTTATTTCTTCTATATCTAATATATCTTCGGGCCTTGTTATGACGCTGCTCCAAGCTTTATTAAATCGTTGCAGCCTTCACTTAAGCTGTCCCCTATTCTTCCAGGAACTACCATAACCTCCTTATTCTGTTCAAGTGCTGCATCAACAGTTATAAGTGAACCACTCTTTTTTCTTGCTTCTACAACTATAACAACATCTGACAAGCCACTTATAATCCTGTTTCTTACCGGAAACTGTCCTGCATGCGGTGCGGTCCCAACTGGATATTCTGATACAATACAGCCTTTTTCTTTCATCTGTGTAAAAAGCTCTATATTCTGTCTTGGATAACATATATCAACCCCGCACCCAAGTACACCACACGTATATCCATCGGCCTTAAAGCCCCATATGTGCCGCTCCATCTATTCCCCTTGCCAACCCGCTTATAACCTGTATTCCCATCTTTGCAAAGCTTTTTGCAAACACGCCAGCCACATTATATCCATAGGTTGTATTCTGCCTTGAACCTACGATTGCAACTGATGGTTTCTTATCATCTGGCAGCTTCCATAATAATACAGACATAAAGGATAATCATATATATGTAACAGCCTTTGTGGGTAATCTTCCTTTCCTGGATACGTAAAATGTATTCCTTTCTTTCTGATACTGATAAATTCTTCATATATCATATTATCTTTTTTAGAATCAGATATATACATAAGTTCTTTATCACTCAGTAATCCCAGACCTCTTAGAACTTCCACATCTGCTTTGTATACATGTTCTGGTGATTCAAATACCATTAGCAGCTGCCTTAGCTTAGTCTTTCCTATACGTGGTATGTTACAGAACCAGTACCAGTAATAATCTTCGAGATATGAAGATATAGCCTTATTTTTACTCATTATATATTTTCCCTCGCATTATAAAAAATATTTACATGTCAGTTTCTTATATTACACTTCGTTCTTTTTATAAATAAGTGCTTCTGTTATATGTTCACTTAATATATTCTCACTGCCTGCCAGATCTGCTATTGTCCTTGCAGTTTTAAGTACTTTCCCATATCCTCTTGCTGACATGGATAACTTCTTATACATAGACTCCATAATCTTTGAGGATTCTTCATCAAGCCTGCAATATTTCTTTATTTCACGCATATTCATCTGTGAATTATAATCTGTTACAGAATCTTTAAACCTTTCCTGTTGTATAAGCCTTACCTTCTCAACCTGCTCTTTCATATATGCTGAACTGTATACAGCACTGCTGTCTTTTGCACCAGTTATATCTTCATATGTCACTTCATCGACTTTTATACATATATCAAATCTATCCCACATAGGATTGCTTATACGCCTATATACCTTCTGATATCATACTCTGAACAGTGACAGCGGTTTCTATCTGGATAATAACCACATTGCAAGGATTAATAGCAGCAGCAAGCATAAATTCCGCTGGATATGTATACACAGCATTAAGCCTTACAACTGTTATCTTCTTATCCTCAAGAGGTTGTCGTAAAGACTCCATAAGCTCAGGTCTGAATTCCGTCATTTCATCTAAAAACAGTACACCCGAACCTGATAGTGTTATCTCTCCTGGCCTTGGTATCCTTCCACCACCAAGCATAGCAGCCGCCGTTATAGTATGATGCGGACTTCTGAATGGTCTTCTAGTTATAAGTCCCTTTTCTGCATCAAGTTTTCCTGCAACACTGTATATTTTAGTAACCTTCAGCTTCTCTTCATCTGTCATATCAGGTAATATAGTAGGAATCCTTTTAGCTAGCATGGTTTTGCCACTTCCAGGTGGACCAACATACATAATATTATGCATTCCTGCTGCTGCAATAAGAGTTGCTCTTTTCGCACTATACTGACCTCTTATATCAAGATAATCTTCCTCTTCGTTTAAACTGTCAGCTAATATAACACCTTCAGAAATCACTCCATCAGATTTAGCTTCTTTAGATTTAACTTCTTTAGATTCAGCTTCATATTTTTTATTAAAATCATCACTGGGATTATTGGCTGAACGCCATCTAGACTATTATTAATAAGTATATCCTGTACATCCTTTAAGCTCTCTGCACCATATAACCGTATTCCTTGTGCTATGCTGCCCTCTTTTAGATTATCCTTAGGAATAATACATAGCTTTATACCGGCTTCTTTTGCTGCACATACTATAGGAAGCACTCCATTGACAGGATTGACTGTTCCATCAAGCTTAATTCTCCAAGCACAAGCGTGTCTTTAACCTTTTCCTCTTCTATGATTCCGTTTGATACAAGAATGCCTATCGCTATAGGAAGATCAAACCCTGTTCCTTCTTTTCTTATATCTGCCGGCGAAATATTAACCACTATAGCTGCGGCGGTAATTCAACTCCAGTATTCTTTATGGCTATCCTTACCCTGTCTCTTGCCTCTTTAACCTCCGTACCAAGATATCCACTCATATCAAATGTTGGAAGTCCACTTCCTACATCAGTCTCAACACTTACTATACGGGCATCTATACCACACAACGCTGCAGTTGTTATAACTGCTAAACAATACATTACACCCTCTTTCTTAACTTTGCACTTTTCATCTGTGTTTTTCTTATAAATAACTTGCACCTTTCATAGCACACTGAAACAAACTTATAAGCCAAGCATCTTACGATATCTTACTTATCCTCATCAGCTATATCAAGCGTATCCATAGCTTCTTCTGCAGTCTGGTCAAGCTTTTTCATTAAAGTTCTTATACTGTCAAGTCTGGCTTCATCCTTTCCTTCTATCCTGCCCTCGCGCTGTCCTTCTATTCGTCCTTCACGCTGTCCTTCTATTCGTCCTTCGCGCTGTCCTTCACGCCTGCCTCCTTCTAAGAACTCTTTCATTGCATTGCACATCTCCATATTAACTACCTTATCCTTTCTGCCATTATCTGCAAGCTTTACCAGTTCCTTTGTTCCTGTTATCCTTCCTATCATCTCTATAAATTCTATTGATACATCCCTGCCCTTATATTCTTTAAATATTTTATCAAATTCTTTGTTATATAAGTCAGAAACAAAATCAAACAGTAATCTTACATCATCATTATTAAACCTGTATTTATACGAATCTCTGATCTGTATAAGATTTAACCGGTAATCATTAAACTTTTCAGCTATTTTACCAGGCATATCAACCATCATATCTTTCAGGTTCACTGGTCCATCCCAGCATTTCTCTCCATAGTAGAATACTATTGTTATTATTGGATTAAATTTATCTGTTCTTTTTAACCTGGATAAAAAACTCTGTACGTTCTTTACACTTATAGCCATGCTTTTCATTCACTGAGCTGATTTTATTATACTCTTTAAGATAACCAAGTGCATCGTAAACCAAAGTTCTTAGCGGCATAGCCAGATGAACATTTTCCTGTACTTCCAAACCTATTATATTAAATTCTACACCATAATAATACTTTTTGACAACATCTCTTATTCTTTTTAATGTTTCCTTATACTCGTCCACAATAATAGAACCTGACACATCCGTATCAACCTCCTGCAGTTCATCCGGAATCACTACCTGCTCACCATCAAATACTACAGCATTAACAATATCTGCAAAATGCTTATTATCACGCCAGAACTCTTTCATCACAACATCATTCTGGCTTTTATCCTTAATAGAATTAGTCATAAACCACCTTTCTGAATGTCTGTAAACATTCTCTTTAATATTCAGTTTAATCGCCTTGGGGGAATATTCCGATGCCAAATCCAGCTAGAATTCACAGGTAAATAATCTTCCTGTTATAAAAATGTAAGGATTGTAAGCTCATATGGCTTTTAATCTTTTTAACCCTCACATGATATGCATATTTATATACTATTATATATCATAAAAAATATTAATATTGCAAGTATTGTTTTACTTTTTATAAATACTTTATACTTTTTACAAACATAACAAAAGCAGACTACAATCTACTGCTTATACAGTAAATCATAGTCTGCTCTATCGCCTGCAATTTATAATGTCCTAATTCAACTTAAACAAATCTCTCCTTACAACTCTTATAACAGCCTTTCCAGTTCCTCCCTTGGAATCAGATACCTGCATTCCAAGATATACAACACCTTTATCTGCCAGTTCATCACACATATTTTTATATATCTGTGTACTTTCTGATGCAAGATTCACATTGGTATCTGATGAAGCTGTTGCACTCTTATACACAGACTCGCCAGCCTTGTATATTCACCTGACTTGTTGAATCTGGCCGACATAAGTTTTTCACTTATG